>OOIH01000951.1_pt1 | contig 49366 bp, 67 predicted proteins | sample 1691801 | NCBI WGS metagenome assembly OOIH01 (sample SAMEA1061690, study PRJEB22710) | metagenome
CCTTCCGCGCCCCGCAAGGGCTACCGGGGCCAAGTAGTACCTATGCCGCCCACGCCCCGCTGACGCGCCGAATTCCGGCTTTTATGCGATTCAGTGCATCATTATACCTTTATGCCTTAATGCGCCGCTATGCGCCAAATAAGACCTTTTGCCTGTTGCGCATACTATAACATAAACAAATGTTTCATTGTGTTGCATCTTTCAACAACTGTACTGTATACCCTGCAGAGTAACCTGCGCCCCTTGTCCTGTGCTGTCATACATCAGTGATTCACTGGCTTGCGACAGCCATGCGGCCTGCGCGTGCTCTATATGCATGCCACGCCTGCGCCCCTCTATTACAGCCCGCTCCATACCTGCACCTGCCTGTATGACCGCCTATATACCCACGCTTTTGCACCCCTATAACAAAGTGTTTTGCCCGTGCACCTATATCTGTTGGCCAATGTGAAAGCCTATATTTTCGTGTATTAGTAAATAAAAAGCCATAATCCGAATAGAAAAAGCAGCAGATATGGCGGATAAATCCTGCCTACCCACTGCTTTTATGAATCCAGGTTTTAAAACCAAAATACCCGCTTTCACTTCCCGCTTTTTTTTCCGAAAGGTTTTTCCCTTGGATTTTTTCCAGAATTGTTTTCTATTGCTGTACCCCCACTTTCCCTTTTTGGCCATCCGTGTATGTATTTATCATACTCTCCCTCGTATTCTTTCATGACGGCCTGTACACGCTGGTTTGCAAGAAGGGTATCCAGCGCCATTTTGTACCTTCTGTAAACCTGTGACCGGGACATCGGAATTTCAGTTGAAATCACGCCCCAGGGCTTGAAATCTATATGACGCAGCTCGCAGATCTGGCGTTCGATGGAATTTATCGGAAGGTATTCCAGGATATCCATCACCTGCGCGATTGCCAAGTCTATTTCCCTTTTCTGCTCGATAATGCGGTCCTCTATTTCTGATATCCAATAGCGGATAGATGCCGGGTCTTCCCCCGCAGAGTATCCCTCAATCCGCCGCTTCGCCTTTATGCCCCTGATCCGCGCGTCCAGCTGGCTTTTGTGTCTGTCTGACCTGTATATCCGTCCAAGATAATATTTCAGCACCTCAATCTGTTTCTTTTTGTCCATTTCCATTCCTCCAGCTGTCAATAATCTCCGCCGCCTCTTCCGGATAGGTCACTATTCCCGCCGTCCCTCCTGCATTCTTGATTTTTTCAATCGCTGCACCCTGCAATTTTGAAACATTCCCGAAAATCGGCCGCTTTATCTCAAATCCGAAGTAATGGCCGTCCAGTACGCACAAAACATCCGGGATGCCGCCCTGGGAATACATTCCCTGCGCTATCTTTGCGATATATGCATCCGGGAACTGTTTTTTCAGTCCGTTTATAACCTTTTTCTGGAAATACGCCTCTTTCGGCACTGCTTTCCTGCACATCGCCAGGGCTTCTTTCTTTGTGACCTGCTTTTCTTCTGCCAGTTCCTGAAGAAAAGCATCCGGATCAAAATCTGGTATATATTTTTCAAGCATTGCCCATTGCCTTCCTTTCCTTTTCGTATTCTGCTTCGCATAATTCCTCTGTCGGCGGGAGACTTTCGCGCCAGGCTGCTTCTTTTTCTGCCACCCATATTCCATACCAATCATGCCAGTACATATCAATCATGCTGTTATACCAAACCGCTCCGGCTGCTTCCATCCCGATCCACGTTATCCCATCTGGCAGCGGCTTTTTTTTGCACCTGTGCGTCCAGTACGGCGCATATGCTTCATACCGTATCTTGCAATGTACCCGGCAGGCAGCAGTCAAAAATTTATCCAAGGAATACGTCTGAAAGAGGATATCCTTGAGCTGCTTCATTTCCCCCTTGGCCGCTTCGCTGCTTATGATCTTCTGAATTGCTCTGCATACGGCATCCGATTGCCCGCCTTTTTCCACTATCAGCCCCGATAACCAGAAACTCCTTAATATCTGATTTGCCCCTGCGATAATTTCCGTGCGATATTTTTCCAGTACAGATGCGTATCGCACGAACTGCTCTTTGCTCATCTTGGTCTCGTTTACCCCCAGTAACCGTAGCTTTTCAGCCGTTTCCGAATAGATATTCATTCAAATCTACCTCCCTTCGCTACACCTTTCAAAAACACCATTCTTTCCACTTGCTTTTATCACAAACCCCCTAATATTTCTATGCTTTAAGGCTTCGCTACACCCGCTACACCCAATTTAAGAATATATATACTGTTTTTATAAAATTTATCGCATTATCGCATACAGGTTGCGTTTTTGCGATAATTCTTATAAATACATATATTTTTTGAATTTAGGTGTAGTTGGTGTAGCGTTTTAAAACAATCCCGCATTTTATATATACTTTTTACGCTACACCATACGCTACACCATAGTTTTTTCTGGTGTAGCAGGTGTTACTTCTTTTCAGAATCCTCACCGTCATCCTGACTGCCTTGTTGCGCCATCACCGCAGCAGTCAATGCCCCCAAATATAAACTCAATGCTTTGTTTTTGCAGATATGCTTCGCCTTTGAACAGTGCCATATACGACATAGCCACAGCTGATGCAACCAGTTTCGCAATTTCCGGATCGTGTGTCCGTTCCATCGCCGTATTGTATGCCACTATATATGCGTTTGCTGCTTCCTGATAAAAACTATCGCTCATTTCCTACCTCACATACTGCTCCAATCATATCCAACAGTTTTTCCGACTTTCCAAGGCTGGTATGCTTCTGAATGGTTATTTCTTTCGCCGTTGGATCTTCCAGTGCTTTTCTTATATCATCATATCTTTTAACAACCCTGCGCCCTCTCAGTTCCTGTCCATTCTTTTCCCTATTCTCCCCGATCTGAAATCTTGGGCATGACTTTCCTATATTCTTGCCCCCGTCTTTCCATCTGCATTCATACATTACTGCACAGGCAAATGGAAACTGATATGGCGGCTTCATCGGGATTGCATATTTGCAGATTTCTTTTCCCATCGTTATGTCCTTTCAATCCTAAATTGCTTCCACTGCATCTAACAATTCTGTCTGACCACGGACTTGGTCTGGTGTCAGCCCGGTACTCTTGTAAGACGCAAGTTCCTTTGCCTGTTCCGCATATAGCCTGTCAATTTCCCGAATCTGATCAGGTGAAAGCCCGGTATCTTTATATTTTTGCAATTCTTCTTCTAAATTTTTGCAGATCATGATGAAGATTGGAGTGCATCTTCCGTAATTCCCCATACTGACCTTGCACCATTCATCTACACAAGGGCATTGATCCATATATTTGCAACTCATGATTTTACTGCTCCTTTCTTTAGCGCACACTCTGTGCAAAGAGGAATCGCTCCCGTTGCTTCCGCTATATCAGCAAGCGGCATCCTCCAACAATCCCTCCCGCATTCCGGGCAGGTGGTCAGTTTCCAGTCACTATGCCCGTGTGAAACATTTTTTACAAGCGGCATACAACAATAGCCGCCCCGATCTGTTGGTTTTCTTGGTTCAATACTCAAATTCATGTTCATTCTCCTATTTCTCCGAAATAATCACTCATCGTTATCTGGTTTGGATCATCGCCTACCCACCAACGCATGACGCTTTCGCCATCGCTCCATGTTCCCCTATTTACCAGTCCGCTTTCTTCCCTAGCCTTTACCATTCTGTCGAATGCCCGAACGTATGAAGCCCTATATTTAAGATAAAATGAAAAATCTTTCTTCATTCCTTTTCCGCCCTGCATGGGGCATCCTATGCAACCAATCCGTCTTGATCCACACTGGTAAAGCGGATTCGACTGGCATCCATAATAATGTAAGAATTCCCACACATCTTCATCCGTCCAATCAACGATTGGATTTACCATAGTAGAAGTAGTTCGATAACAATGTTCCACAAAACGCCTGCTCTGTGAATTATCATTATTCAGTACCAAACCGCCTTTTTTTGTGAATCGAAAGGACACATCGTTTTCTGCTGCATATTTTTGCATGGTCTTTGGTTTTCCAATAACCGTAACAATACCATGGCCTTCTGTCCTGGATAAACTTTCTGCCCACCTTACGCCCATTATTTTCACCCTGCCATTGCCGCCGCGCTCTTTTAATTTTTCGCAGCAATACCGTGCAAGCCTTGTTGGTGGTATCTTCTTTTTCACGATAAGCTGCCACATGGTAAATTCTGGATACTCCACATTTTCTTTCCCGATCGTGTCCCACACATAATGCACGGTCTCAGGAGCGTCCACTGTGGTAAGGTTATGCTTGCATTCGTGTTTCACACCTGCCAACTCTGCCAGTATCCGAATGCAGTCGCTGTCCTTGCCGCCGCTGTAGCATAGGTAGTAAGGCTCGCTTTCTGGTTGGAATGAACGCAGGTACTGAATGGCCCTTTGTTCTTTCTTTTTATCCATTTTTATCACCTCTGACGCTTATTTATCACTAAGCTCATCTAATCTTCCAGATAACACAAGTGCGGTCGCTTCTATCACGATTCGCATAAGCTCCATATCCAGAGTTTCCCATGGTATGTGGGTAGATTTTTTACGTTGTTCTCCAGCTGTTTTTTGCGTTGTCATCTGAATGAGTCGGTATACAGACTCCTTTAACGCTTGTATGTTTTCTTTTTGCCCTTTGTCCATTAAAAAACTCCACATCAAGTCTTTTAATCCGTTTGCCGGATTTTTTTTCATCGTATCACCTCTCCCGAAAACATAGATTCAATAGCCGCCTTGATATCGTCCATCTTTTTGGGACCGATGCCTTTTACTTTGGATACGGCTTCCATAATATCCGCGACATCAATACCCGGAACGCTTTCCTTTCCATCCTCGTATCCATAACCATATAAATTCGTGCAGAACGCCGTGAACTGCTGCCTGTCGTACTTCTTAACACTTTTATACATTTCCCTTGTAATTTCCGGCATAACACCTTTTTTATTTCTATTCATTCCAATCCTCCTTACCGCCTCTGCTATGCTCATAAGTCTCCATAAAAATTCCACAGCCCCTGTTTCCCTGTTGCCGGAATCGGCCTATCAAACAGTTCTGGTTCTTCCAATACCCATGCATAGTGATCTAGCACGAAGTATCCAAGCGCATATTCTTCAATATGCTGTTTCCTGATAAGATCCCGTATCGCTTCATCAATCAGTACGCAGTTCACAAGTTTCGCTCTTCCAATGATTGCTCCGGTTACCATCTCGGTACGAAACGCGCCTGCCAGTTTCATGTACCTTGCTTCAAAAAGTGTCTGCCGTATGACATTCGTCATGTTCTTTTTCCCTGCGTGAATGAGGATTTCTCCCCTGTAATTTGTTTTCCATGACCGTGTTTCACAACGCTTCTTTCCCGAAGCCAAAAGCCATGCCCATGGCTGTAGAACGGTTATTGCTTTCAACCTTACGCACCTCCCATCAGCATCATAGCCTGTTCTTCTTTCCTCTGCTGCTCTATGTATTCTTTCATTGTTGGTCTGGCCCCATCCAAATCATTCCATCTGTAAATTTCATGCTCTTCGCGCTCATACTGCCTTTTATAACAATCCCTGCAGGAGCATATCCCTGAGAGCCAGCGCATTTCACCATAATACTCTGGCTGCCCGCAGTGCTGGCAGATAACGATTCGTTTCATTTCATCCATCCTATAATTCTCCTTCCCAATTCCACAGCCCCTGCTTTCCACTTGCCGGAATCGGCTTATCAAAAAGCACGGCATTTTCCATCATCCATGCATATCTTCCTGGCGTAAAATCTCCGAATTCATATTCATCCGGGTGCTGTTCTTTAATGAGTGCCGCCGTCAATTCATCAATCTGCATACAGTTCACAAGATTCGCTTTCCCGATGATTGCTCCGAACGGTACTTTATTCTCCCGATACCTCAGTTCGTTGACTGCATTCAGCAGATATGGCTCTCCGATGATATTCGCATATATTCCTCTATCTCCCTTAGTCATTCCAAGCGGATCGCCTTTTCCTGCATGAAGGAGGATTTCTCCCCGGTAGTTGGTTCTCCATGACCTTGTTTCAATTCTTTTCTTCCCCTCTGCCAGTAGGCTTGTCCACGGCTGAAGGATTGTGATTGCTTTCATGTTTCACCTTCTTTCAATCAAATAAAGTCATCTGTTCATATTCCGTTTGCTTGTAATTCGCCCACAGGATTTCCGTTTTCTTTGAGCATACCTGTGAATATGCTGCGTTTTCATATCGCGTCCATCCCGAAAGCATATCCTGGTAAAGTTCTGTGTCGTATCCGCTGATCAGCACCGGTCCCTTATGCACTAAGAGCGCACTAAGCAGCTTTTCATGGTCTGCATCATCCATTTCATACCGATACTGTTTGCCATGCCTGGTCTCAAGCATGTATGGTGGATCGCAGTATATCAGCACATTTTTGTAATTGAACCGCTGTATTACATCTAATGCTGGCTTGTTTTCAATCTGCACGCCCCGGAGCCGTTCCGCTGCCTGTATGATTTTATCCGGCAGGTGAACCCAATCCTGCGCCGCATAGGCCTTTTCCCTGCCCTGCACATCATTCTTCCAACCGACCTTTTCTCCGTTCGTCCGAAAGCCATACCCCATGTTCAGCCTGATGTAGAAGTTTACCGCTTTTTCCAAACCGTCCTCTGGTACCGCCGAAAAAGCATCTTCATAGATCTGTCTTGCGTATGGCGTGTAATAGATTTCATGCGCCAGCCGCTCCGGGTCTTTCCTGATCCATTCAAACAGGTTGACCACGTTTCCGTCCAAGTCGTTGACTGTCTCTATATTGCTCCTTGGCTTGTTGAAAAGGACTGCGCCGCTCCCGAAGAATGGCTCTAAGTAGCTGTGGTGTTCCGGGAACAGGTTAATGATCCGCTTTGCTATCGACCATTTACTTCCTGGATATTTCATTATTGCTTTCATGCGCATACCCCTTAATCAAATGGCAACTCCATATCGTCCGGGAGGTTCATAAACCCGTCTATGCAAAGCTGCTCATTTTTTCCTTCTTTCCCCCGTTCCATATTCCCGCCATCGTCATTCATTGCTTCATCTAGTTCATCAACCTTTTCCGAAAGTTTGCCGATAAAGAATTCGACAAATCTTGTATTTCTTCCATCAAATTTTCTTACTACAGAATATGTCTTTCCTTTGTGATCTTTCCGGGCAACCGATGTGATAAGCTCTTTTTCTGCCATATATGCCAGTGTCTTTTGTGCAGAATACCCCTCCTGCGTCAATGCCCTTTGCAGGAGGGATGGAAATAAGTAGACTACGTTCCCGGATTCTGACATTTTGCCAAGGCATGTCCCGATCGCTTTTTCACCAAATGCTGATTTATTTGAAATCACCCAGTCGGAAATGAACTGCACTGCGTTTTCGTTCGTGTCCCCCGTTGTTCTGGACATCAGTTCTTCCATGATCGCCTTTGCCATTTCCATTGACCGCTCCCATGATTTCCTACTAATCTCCAATTCCTTTGTATCTGGCATTTCTTTCCCCTCAAAGAACCACTCATTTATCAGGGCGTCTGCAAGGGCAACTGCTGCCACCCCGGAAACATGGCTCCCTGATTTTCCGTCCGAAATGCTGTCCACATACACCTGCATCCTGCCGTACCATTCGCAGATGCTTTCCTCTGACAGCCCTGCAATTCTATTTACAAATTCCGGTCCGGCATGGCCGCAGTTATCTGCAGACTTTTGATGCATCTGCGAAGCGGACTGTTCATCATCGAATGGCCCGCCGTATATTTCCAACGCCCTTGTGCTTACGCCGCCCTTGCTTGTTTCCCTTGCCAGCGGCTCTTCACCTGTGGCGATCGCCACCGTCCGCCAGGAATACGTCTTCTGCACCCCGCCTGATTTCGCGCCCCTGACCTTCCCCTTTCCGTTCGCAATCATATAAACAATCCTTTCCAGGTCTTCCTGCCGGCCCCCGGAAAGCTGGCGTTCGTCAATCCCCAAAGGCAGATCCCGGTACAAGGCAGCAGTGCGCTCCAGACCTACCTGTGTCGCATTAAAATTCACCATCAGGCGTTCCGGATCGCCCCAGGCAGACAGCGCGGCTTTTAATGCCGCTGTTTTTCCGGCTTTGGAATTGCCCCAGTTGTACACAAAGAATGTGCGCTGCTTTATGATCTTAAGGAGCGGGGCAGCAAAACTGGCAGCGAGTATGAAGCGGAATTTATCCCGTTCCCGGTGTGGGCGCATCGTTTCCACCCATCCGTCCAGGCTTCCGTCTTTCCTGTATGCAGATGCCGCGCCTTGTTGTGACGGGTCCACATCCAGTACAATGCCCTGTTCCCTTCCCGGTATGAAGCGTCCGCCCGGTTGCCAGCCGAATGTGGAAGTTGAGTCTGCTTTTGGTATCAGATCAATATTTTCGCTTTCCAGGGCTGATAAGAACTGCACCACCTGCTTGGCGTTTTCCGAAGTGACCGTGCATCCAAGGTCTGAAAGCGTTACAATACTGCGGCTGGTAAATAATGTGCTGCGCTGATATATTGCCTGATGCCATTTTTCATCCCGCTTGAACGCTATCTCTATTTTTTCATCGCCCGTATCAAGGCTTTTCAGACGCTGTTTTAAGATGATCGGCGTCCGGCAGACCAGTTCGTTGGCGTAGGATTTCTTGTTATATTTTTTTATCCCTTCGTCCGAAAACTCCCATCCGTCTGCCTGCCGCAGGCTGATCGGCGCACCTTCCAGTGACGCTGCGGGGGCCGGCGCGGAAAGGTCTACCTTTTCCGCATTTTTTATCAGTTTCAGGATTTTCCTGTTGCCGTCTTCCTTGCTGAATTTTATATAAACGTCTGATGGGTCCTTGCATTCCGGTATCTGGCTGCAGGAGAAGCGGTACACTTCCCCAATGAACCCGCTTTCCGCAAGCCCATGCGTTATCTTCCTGAAAAACGTTTCGCCGCCGCTGTCCTTTTCCTGATGTATGTATACCTTGAGATCTTGCAGCAGGCCGCTTTGTTCCGGCTTGAACATGGATGCCCCGGCAATTCCGAGCGCGGAAAGCCCCATCACCCAAAGGCTCTGTGTGTCGCTTTCCCCCTCTACAAGTATCACGTATCCGGCAGTCCGTATCTGCTTCAGCCGCCATTCGCCGTACAGCCCAATCTTTCCTGACGATCCTTTTTTCCAGCGGAACTGCTTATTTGCAAAACGCTTCCTGAAAGTGACTTCAATCCCGTTTTCGTTCATATACGGCACTTTCATATAGTCCACGTTGTAGTACCTGTCATGGACGGTTTCAATCTTACACTCGCTGGCAAGCCAGTCCGGGTCCAGGTGCTTTTCCAGGGCATATTCCTTAAGGCTGTATCCTTTTACGCCGCCTTTCCCCGCCGCCTGTTCCCCGCCCGTGCCCGGCCTGCTTACTTCCACCCCGTATTTTTCCAGTATTTCGCGGTAAGCGTCTTTGGTGTCCATCCCATGGATTTTTGCATAAAAAGATATAAAATTGCCGCCGATGTCTTCCGTAAGGCAGTGCCATTTCCCGGTTTCTAAATCTACAGAAAAGCTGTTGCTGTGATCATTGTGAAAAGGACATAGCCCCGTCAGGTTTTTTCCACTAATTTTCGGTTTTTTTATGTATGCCCAGTACTCCGACTTGTAGTCTATCAAGCGGTCAATGTCAATGTCCTGCGGTACCATATGCTATGCCCTGCTTTCTTTAAATCTTTTTATATATTCAGCCGCGCCTTCTGCAGAAAATTCCATCCTGGTATTTGGGATTTTCAGACTGGCGGCGAAATCTATGTCCTGGCGCATCCCGTCCGATACATGACCGTCAATCGTTGCAACAAACACCCTGCTGCACAAGGCCATCATCCGGTGCCCGGCCATAATGCCCCACTGCCTTTTCTGTCCCTCGTCCGCTAAGAAGCGCGGAAAATACAAATGCGGGACCACTGGGACGTAGCCGTCACAGTAAATTTCCCGCGCCAGTGCCTTTGCAAAATCCTTGTTAAATTCCCGCTGCTGCGCAGAATCCGCGTGGAACTGCGATATAACGAATGCCAGTGCTTTTCCCATTGCAATGCCTCCTTTACAATGCGGCGGCGCGATGCCGTCGCTGTGCCCGTGTTATTAATTGAAGGGAAGCTCCCCCTCTTCGATGCCGTCCGGAATTTCCATGAAGCCGCTGTCAGGCGCATCCACCGCCTGTGCCGTTTCCGGCGCAGCGTTCCCGCCGCCTGTGCCGCTTACGTTGTAATCATCGTTGTCTACAGCCACGGTCGTATACTGCCTTTTGATTTCCTCGCGCATCGTCCGCGCCAGATCGCCCTGATCCTTTGTCAGCTCACCGCTCTTTTCGACCGTGATTTTTGCGTAATCCTTGCCGCCCTTGCTTTTTGCTGATTCCAGCCGGAACGTTACCGCCATCCGGGTCAGCGGCAGGCCGCTTGAAATCAGGTGCTTTAACTGCTTGCTTACTGCCTTAAGTGATGTCGGCGGGACGGTCAGGAGATAAAGGTGCTGCCTTCCGTCCAGCATCAGGTAGATGCGGCGTGTGTTTTTGCACTCCTTCCCCTCGCCGTTCGCCTTAAATTCGTTGTATTCGCAGATGTCGCAATTGCAGACCGCCCCGGTTTCAAGCTCCACGCCCTGCTTCGCGTCCCAGGAGGAGCATACTGGCATGCGGTTTTCGCCGCCGTAATCCCCCTCCCAGCGGGCATTCATTTTATGGGTAAAAAGGATTACCCCGCGCAGCTCCTTCTCCATGTCCGGATCGTCCGGGTTGTCGCTTTCCACTTCAAATGCCTTGCTGTTTCCGGTCGGCATCTTGATCCGCCTGCAGTCAATGCTTCCCTCTTCGTCAAAATCGTCCAGCTCGTCTTCAATTTCCGCTTTCAAATCATCGTCCAGCCCCGCATACATCGGGATAAGGTTAAATTCCTTTTTCGTTGCCACTTCGTTCTTTGCCATCTTGGTATCCTCCTGTTTTGGTATAATGGTTTATGATTCACCGCCGCCGGATTCGCTTTCGCCTGATTCATCCATATCAAGCTTGGCATCCAGAAGGTTTTCTTCGACTTCCTCAAATCCGTCATTTTCTGCAATGTACTCTTCCAGCGGCGTTGTCTCCGGCGCGTTATGGTACAGGTCATCGTTTATCCTGTGCGCTTCCGCAGCCATCCGCACGGCCTGTTTTGCAACATCGGCCAGCGAATTTTCTATTGACGCCACCGCGTCAATTGCGCGGCTGTCTCCCAGCGGCATGATTTTCAGAAACGTTGTCATTCCGTTCCCGACTTCCTTTAAGGCTTTCGCAAGGCCGGAAAACTGCTCCGAAAGAAGCCCGTATCCCTCATACCTGTTCTTTACAAAATTATCGCCAACCCTTGCCTCCAGCTGCCTGTGCGCGAAAGTGATCATGATGCTTACATTCTCTTCCAGATCCCTTTCGGAATCCAAACGGCAGTCCATCTGGTACTGGCCGTTTTCGTCCATTTCCTTATACATACTATTTCACCGCCTTTTTCGCGCCTGCCAGGGCTTTCCGCGCCGAGTTCATCGTTCCTTTCCGTGTCTTTCTCCGGATTACTTTCAGCTCATCATAGCTTTTTACAATTTCCGCTACATCATCCGGGATTCCCTCTTCGCCTGCCGCCGCTTCTTTCAGCGCGGATTCCAGCAAACGCTGGTTGATGGCTTCCTTGATCAGGAAGTCATATCCGTTTTCACGCATGACCGCCATCTTATCAATGCCTTTTTCTGCAAGCGATTCTTCCGAGATGAAGGAATAGTGCGTTACGGTCTGCGGCGAGTAGCTGTAATCCCCATAGCCCTGTGACGGGATGTCATCGTCTACCATCTGTTCGACAATCTCTTCCTGAATTTTCTTGTATTCCTCATTGATCTCTTTCGTGGCTTTGGAAAGTTCGTCCTTCAAAGCCCGAAGCTCTTCATACCTTTCAATCAGCCCGATCAGTGCGCTTTTTACTTCTGCCATTTTGCATCCTCCTTAATTTAAAAGTTCTTTTATCTGTTCTATGATTTCTGAAAGCTCATCGTTCTGCTCCTGCGACAGCCTGTTTTCCACCCGGCTTGCAAATGCCTGCAGGCGGTCAAGCGGATGCGCGGCTTTCCTTTCCGTTTCCATTTCCTGTTTCTTAACCCGGAAGGCTTCCGAGTTTTCAATAATATTCTTTTTTGTTGACGGAACAATGACTGGTTTCCATCCTATTTTCCGGATTTCTTCTGATTCTTCCTGATTAGATACTGGAACGGCCTTTTCTCCATACTGTTCCATAAATTCTTCCGCAATTTCGTCCCTGACCGACATGCCGACTGCATAGTGTGATATGTATTGCCCGGCAAAAGTTCCAAGCGTATTTTTGGTCAGTTCCGCATCTTTCAATTCCGTAATCATATTTGAAACAAGCAGCTGTACGTCAAAGCTACTGACAAGATTCCGGTCGCGTTCCAAATGCACCAGCCCAGGCTTTATATCAACTCCCATGTCCAGCCGCTGTTCTGTGCATATGTACAAACCGCCGACAAATATTTTCCCTTTGAATTCCTCTCCTTCCAGTATCGCCCCTGCGCTGGTTTCCCTGCGGCTTACGCCTTCCTGCAGATGCAAGTTGCATTTCCTTATATCTTCGTATTCCTCCGGCGTTACGCCGCCGATTTCAATAATCAGGCTGTTCTCCGGGACCTTTTTCCATGCGGCCTCTGTCTCCACAAAGAATGTCGGGACCATCGCGCCGCCATATCTCCGCGATTTTACAAGGCGCGGCTTCCAGATTTCCCGCCTGCAGTAATTCTGGAATACGACCTGTTTCCCGCTCCGCAGAAGGACAACGGTCGCGATCTTATAGCCCTCGCCGTGGCTTCCGATCATTTCGGAGTTTCCGCGCTTGGTCGATTCCCCAAAGAGCAGCGTTTTTATATTCAGGTCGCTGTGCCTGTTGCCAATGCGGATGCACTGCTCATCCGTGCTGTAGTCAAAAAACATTTTGTTCCCGCTGTCGCGCTGCTGTTCGTCAATGGCGTTCTGGAAAAACTCCCTGACAGCTTCCGTCACGCCCCATTCCGGGACGTAGTCCGCGCTTATGCTTAGTTCATATTTGCGCTGCATTTCCCACCTCCAATTTTAAAAAATACTTTCCCTTTTATGCGGCTCATCCGCATCTTTGTTGGAATATTTAATCTCAATGGTGCGTACCATTCCGTCATCATCTGTATGGATTTTTAAATCCGCGATTTCCATTTTTTCCAGAACATCTTTGATTGGCATCTGGTACAGTTCCCTCAAACTCATGCGCTTTGTTTCTTTCATTTTCACATTCTCCTTATTTGAATATTTTTTTCCAGTCATCGACCACGGTTTTCGCCAGATCCTCTTTTTTCCGGAGCGCGACTGTGATTGCTTCGTCAACGCTGTCAGCGACAACAAGGTCTATGTATGTGCATGTATTGCGCTGGCCGATCCTGTGGATGCGGGAAAGGCTTTGCTCGTAGGTCGCATAGTTAAAATTTTTGCTGTAGTACACGCACGTATCTGCAGCAGTCAGCGTGATCCCGGTTCCGGCAGTATCTATCTGGCCGATAAAAAGGAGCGTGTCCGGGTCTGTCTGGAACTGCTGCACCAGCGGCCCCCTGTCCTCTTTTTTTATATCCCCATAGATGGACACTGACTTTTTGCCTGCTGGAAGCGTGTTTTCAGCCAGCTTTATGATTGCCTTCACCTCCGCGATGAACCGGGCAAATACAACCAGCTTCCTTCCCGCCCCGATGACGTAATCCAGTATGATATCTTTTAGCGCATCCAGTTTCGCTGTGCTTACCTGCTCTGGCCGCTCCGCATCATCCTGAACCAGAAAGCCGCCAGTCAGCTGCTGCAGCCGCAGAAGTTTTGTCAGGACGGTCGTTGCCGTCACCTTTCCGCCGTTCGCCAGTTCTGCGTAGGAATCCCTGCGCAGCGTGTCGTACAGATTGCGCTCCTTTTTGCTCATGGCAATCTGGCGTGTTTCAAACGTCTGTTCCGGCAGGTCAATGGCTTCTTCCTTCGTGATCCGGAAGGCGATGCTGTGTTCCTTTCGCACCAGCCCGTCCAGGTCTTTGTATCCTACTATCTTTTTGTTGTTGAAGCCGCCCATGATTGCGTAGCGGCCACGGAACGCATAGAAGCTGTCCCCGAAAACCGTCCGGTCTAAAAATCGGTACTGCGACCAGATGTCAATGGCATCATTCTGCACTGGCGTCCCGGAAAGGATCAGCTTATACTTTGCCGCATCCCCCAGCTTGTGGATTGCCACGGACTGCTGCGCATCGTGCGTCTTGATGCGCTGGCTCTCATCGCAGATGATCATGTCCGCTTTGTATCCCAGCAGTGCTTCAAATATATCCTCCCGCCAGCATGATTCATAGTTGATTACGGCCACTTTCAGTTTTGGGTAACGGTACTTCTCTAAATCCGATATCGCTTTCAGGCGCGACCGCTTGTCCCCAAGCATTGTCCGGCACGTAACCGGGAAGTCCGCCGCCTCGTCAAATTCCTTTGGCCATACGGCCACGACAGAAGTTGGTGCAATAATAAGCACACGGTCAACCGCGCCTGCCTGATACGCCGCGCCCATTACGGCGATGGCTGTCAAAGTCTTTCCGCATCCCATTTCAAAAAGGAATGCAAACCCGCTGCTGGCCTTGCCCGTCATGATCCGTCACCCCGCTTCACAGCCCTTTCAGCCTTTCTCTTTTCTTTTTCCTTGCGGACGATGTAAACGCATTCGTCCACCCGGTAAGCCTCATAAAATTCCGTTTCTTTTTTATCCCGCCTCGCCGCGTTTATGGTTGACAGCTTTTTCTTTGCGTCCTGGCTCGTCTCGTACTGGAAGCACATATTTTTGTGCGTTGACTGCAGAAAGCCCTCTATTGCGATGCGCTCATCGCTCTTTTTCCCGTGTGCGCCTGTCTTTTTCGGCGGCAGTTTTACATTGTAGCGCAGCTCCATTCCGTCTTCACCCCTTCCTGACTGCAATAAATAGTTGATATAGTTCTGGTTTTCACTAGTTATAAGGTCTGCGATGGACAGCCCGTCTGTGCCTGGGATTTCCGCATCAAGGCTTATCGTCTGGATGCGCCGTCCCATTTTGGCAATTTCATTTCCGACAGCAGAGCGCATATTCTGGTAAGCAATCGTCCGGAATTTCCACCTGTGAAGCTCCGGTCGGTCAAACCACAGCCTTACTGCATGAAGATACCGGAATATGACCACATCGTACCATTCGTCTTCCAGCAGCCGGCGCATCCTGAGATACTCGCCGACTATATGATGGTTTTCTGCAGCAAATTCCCTTTCCTGTGCATTCAGCATGATTCCCGCTGCGCCCCCCGGACGGATTCCTTTCCCAAAAGCCCCACCTCCTGTTATTGCCGGCCCCTTTTCAAAAGTTCAGGGAGCGTCTGGTCTGGCGGCGCGATTTCGTTTCTGAATGGCTGTGCCGCATAGGTTACTTTTTTAAGCTGCCTGCCGCTTACGCCGTACTTTTGGTTATACCCGAAAATGTTTATGTAATTCAGAAGGTCGTTCCGTTCGCGCCCCATAGCCTTGGCAACTTCCATCAGGGCTTTTACGTCATCGACCGCCCGGTGGGAATTTACAACGCTGTCCTGCAGGCCGTAATGCTCGATGGCATTTGCCAGCTTATGCGGATATGCCGCCCGGTCCTTATAGATGGTCAGCGTGTCAAGATAATCCGCATCGTTAAATTCGTGCAGCCACCGCCTGAACTGCGGCCCCTCTTTGTCATGCGCCATCTGCAGTATGTAAAGATATCCCGTAAAATTAAGGTCAAACTGTGCGTTGTGCGCCACAAGCAGCGTGTCTTTCAGATTTTCAAAAAAGTCTTTTCCGTATTCCCCGGTTATGATTTCCGCAAACTGTTCTGCCATTTCATCTTCGGTTATTCCCTGTTCTGTAAGCATCCGGTCTGTGATTCCGGTAATCTCCACTATTTTCTCAGGTATTTTCTTGCCATCCGGAAGCCTGCAGTACACATCCATCTCGCGCCAGATTTCCGGCTCTCCCTTCGCGCCCTTACGGACGCCGATCGCCGCCAGTTCTATGATCCGGTCTGCCTGTGCGTTGAACCCGGTTGTCTCTACGTCAAAAAATACAATATTCCGATAAACATCAAGCAGGCTGTCCAGGCCGCTTCCGCTTATGCCGTCCCGCCGCGCCTGTTCCGGCTTTCCTGTTTTTTCCAGCCAGCCACACCGTATATTACAGTCCTCACTGCACTCTGCGCAGCATTTATATTGCCGCGAACAGTACGCCGCCGAACCGCATATGCCGCTTTTAGACTGCCCGGTTAAACATTTTTTTGCTTCATCCAATCCCATCATCCCCTTTCTGCGTGTCCGATTCGGTCACGCCAAGCACTGCTGCAATGCCTTCAAATACATACTGTGCGCATGGAAGCGCGATGCCGTTTCCCCACATTTTATAAATTTCTGTGTCGGATGCCGGGTCTTTCAGCCAGCGTCTGACCGCCTTTTCGTCTTTCGGACGCTTGATTCCTTTCGCCCTGCCGACCAGTGCCCACCATTCCATCCATGCATCCAGCCAGAACTGGACTGTCTTTTTATCCGGGGCTTCGTCTGAAAGGCCGTCCGTCCAATCATCAGGAAAGCCCTGCAGCCGTCCGCATTCCAGCGGCGTGAATCTTCGGACGATATATTCTGCAAATACATATTTCCCGCCCTTATAATCCCTTGCCTGTACGCTTGCCGTGTCCGAAATCCTTACAACATCGTCTGCATGGCTTGCATCTACTGCCTTCGGCACCATGACTGCCTGCTGATCATGTATACAGTTCAGTGTCCCGGCTTTTTCATCCAGCGAAAGGCTGTGCGTCTGGCCGTTCCCGACAGAATATGGCTGCGCCACGCTTCCGGGCAGAAGCTCTGCGGTCAGCGTCTGCGCCCTGTCTTCATGCACGGTCACGCAGTCCCTTCCAATGGAATAAACCGGATGCTTCTCACCTACAATTACGATGCCGCCCTGATTGCATGCGGGATTGCCGCCCCTGCAGTCAATCGTCCGGCTTGTCTGCGCTTCATAAAATCCGCTGTCCGGATTTTCCGATTTCATTGCGTTGCTGTCCATGGAGCAGATGCCGTATGCCGTGGATCTGCTTTCCATCAGGAGCGGCACATTGTTGCCGCCGGTCCCCATTTTCCCCGTCAGCGTTGTGCGTATATTATCCTTTGCAACGTCAACCCGGCTGTCCTGTGAATGGTTTTCCAACGCGACCACCCTCCTTTCTGCTGGCACGAATACGGTCTGGTCATTATGGCAGGAGAGCGTTGCCGATTTATCTTCCTGCACAAGCGGCCCCTTGCCGCCGCCAGCGCATCCGCACCTGATCCTCAATGTCTTAGGCCTTACTGCCCCCCCCCGCCTGACGCTCCAAGGCTGTTTTCAGCTTCTCCGGAAGGTTCTTCCCCCGCTTCTGCGCCCTGCGCAGTATCCCCGCACAGGCCTTTTCGCTTAAATAATATTTCTCCTGCGGTCCATCCTCCAAAATCTGCAACAAGGTAGATTCTTTTCCTTCGCTGGGGCACTCCCCAGTATTGGGCATCCAGGACGCGCCAGGCCACGCTGTAGCCATCCCCCATGATGCCTCCGGCTGGCTTCCATCTCCCGCCCGGAGGTCGAGGAACAGAAACTCCGTCTTCTGCAATCCTGACAATTTCTGTGAGTACGCATCGGAAGTCTTCTCCCTTGTTGCTGGAGAATGCTCCGGGGACGTTTTCCCACACCATAAATCTTGGTTTTCCATGCGCCACCCTCATTTCTTTTACTATCCTGACATATTCCCGGAACAATACGGATTTCTCGCCATCAAGCCCTGTCCGGTTTCCGGCTATGCTCATGTTTTGGCAAGGAGATCCTCCGGTTACAACATCTACTGGCTTAACCTGTGCGCCGTTTATCCGGCTGATATCCCCAAGATGCTCTGCATCTGGGAAACGCATCTGCGTTACGCGCATTGGAAACGGCTCTATTTCGGATTCCCAGACTGTGTGAAAACCCACGCGTTCCCCAGCCAGTTCGAAGCCGCCGCTCCCGGAAAATAAAGAACCCATTTTCATGTGCCCCACCCCATTTTCTTCCCGCACCAGTGGCAGTACGTGTGGTGCATGCGGACGCGCCTGTGGCATTTTGGACAATGCCAGATGCCGTCTTTCAGGACAGGCTTTTCTTCATAACAGTATTTTGAAAGCATATCGCTATACTGTTTTGCGAGATCATGGTAATCCTGCAACGTGCTTTCCAATTCCTCTGCGGCATTTTCCTGCAATTTTTCCTTGGTCACTCCAAACTTAAGCAACACTTCGTCCAGAGATTTTTCCCACGCTCCCATCATTCTTCATCACCATCCTCAAAATAAATTATTTTAAATATGTCCTGCGTAAACACTTTTACCATGTACGCCGTCATCAGTATCGCTGGAAGGATCAGCCATTCACCGCCTATTGCAAAATATCCTCTTGTCTTGTATGTATGCGGCACTGCAAAAGCTGTAAGCACAATCCCCGCCAATATCAAACGCCAATTCTTAGTCAGATATTTTTTCATTGTTGCTACCCCCTGCAGGGTCCATAAGCCCGAATGTAAGCAGCGCCATATTGGCCGCACGCATTTGATGTGCATAAAGATTCCGTTTCACTGGGTAATTTACAAGTGGTTTCAAATCCGCAGCCGACCGCACACGCTCTGCATCCACCGCCTCCTGCACCACGTTCAGACGGTGCCGCTCCGCATCCAGCGGCTTTGGCAGGGGGATAAGCCCCGCGAGCCTGTTAAGCAGTTCCGCGCACACAAGCCCCTCCCACCATTTCTGCCGCTTATTCCACTTCATCATGCCGCCCCATGATTTCAGAACCGCCGTTTGCGTGGAATCTGCCTCTATGATCACAATGCAACCATTGTCCATCTTAATCCGCATAGACAATCCAACCTCCTAACATAAAGTTAATTCATATTCCGGCTTTCCATTTTCAGGCTTGTACACCAATGCGGCATAAAACTTGCCGTGCTTTTTATAAATCTCTGGAATCATCTCGCTAAAGGCACTGCCGGACGCGCTCCCATGGCTTATCTGAACACAATCTTTCACTGGTTCGTTCGACATCCCCTGTGCTATCAAGGATGCGGCTTCGTTTGAATCCGTAATAAATATTTTGTAGCTTAATTTTGAATAATTTCCCTCGTCCTGTACAATCCAAATGTTTTCAGATTCCCCGTTAGAATAATTAAGTTCAAGCCTGTTGTTTAAATCTGAAATCCATGCATTCGTACCTTCTGCTGTCGAATAATAGATCGGGTATCCGGCGCGGCTACTTCTATCTTCATCTTTTTCATAGTCTGTAGGAAAAAGCCTGCTCGCCAATTCCCACGCTTCTTTAACGCTTGATACTATCATCCTGCTTCTCCTTTCTTTCTGGCGTTACTGATGGAGGGGTAAGCCGCTGATTTCTCTTTGCCAGCACCCTGCGGCAGTAACTTTCGGTAAACCGCTGTCGGTATCCTTCCGTCAATTCCAGTTTCAAATTAATTGTTCGTTCCACCTATTTCACCGCCCCCTCTTTTTCGGGGAAAGCTGTAATCCCGTCTCAAATTTTTGCTTGGAAAGCTGTAATCCCGCCTCTAATCCAGATATGAACGCACATCCAAGCGTTACCATAAATTCATGCTTGCTTTTCGCGGAGTTGTTCTTTGCGAGAATCATTGCAAGTTCTTCCGTTTTTTTCATCTGCTCTGCTGTATAAATTGTTTTACTCTTATCCATGACTATCTCTCCTTTCTTTTCTTGCTTTGATTATTGATTTCGTAATAAGTATATATTACATAATCCATATTGTCAACACTTTTTATTGATTTCGTAATATTTTATTGACCTTGCAATATTTATGTGTTAAAATTTGAAAAAAGAAAGGAGAATGAGTTTCATGAACGAACGAATAAGGAAATTGCGAAGAACTCTTGATTTGACTCAAGCCGTATTTGCTGAAAAAATAGGAATGAAACAAAATTCAATTGCGCTCGTTGAGGGTGGAAAAAGAAATATTTCCGATTATGCCATCCGAGTAATTTGCCGGGAATTCAATGTCAATGAAGAATGGCTTCGCACGGGAAATGGAGAAATGTTCAACCCAACGCCAGACTCTGAGTTAGATGCACTTGCTAAGAAGTACGGACTGTCTCGCAACGCCCGTATAATGATTGAAAAATTCATTAATCTAAAACCAGATCAGCAGGATGCCGTAATTCATTACATTAAAGAAGTAGCATCTTCCTTGGATGATTCCGATACTGTGTCGCATCCAGTTGATATAGCCGCTGCAGAGGCGGCGTATGAAAAGAGCTTAGGGATTGTGCCACAAGAGGAGTATATTGTCTTGAATACCACAGAAGGCGCAGGAAAAAAGAACGCATAGGAAAGGGGTTATTGTAAGATGGGTTTTCAATACAGAAAGTCTAAAAAACTCGGAAACGGAGTCCGATTAAATGCTGGAAAGAAAAGCGTTGGTCTAAGTGCTGGCGTTAAAGGTGCGAGGGTAAGTGTGAATTCTAAAGGTCAATCCAGAATCAATCTTTCAATTCCAGGAACAGGATTTCGTTTCCAAAAAACAATCTCTGGAAATGGCATTTTCGTTGTATTTGCCAATATAACAATATGGTTTTTCAAAGCTGTATTTATTTTATTTTGGTGGATAATAAAATTTATAATATGGTTTTGGTATATGCTGTTTTTATATTCATGGAAAGCTATACGATATCTGTTTTTAAAAAAACAGGAATCCGTACATAACAAAAATATCCAAGAATAAGACAATATCAAATAGCAAAGCCGCCAATAGTTGCGGCTTTGCTATATATAAGGAGTGATTATTTATGAGATTCGCTACATACGGACGTAAATCCGTCTATTCTGACAAATCAGATTCCGTAGACAACCAGGAGCGCATGTGCCGGGAATATGCAGATTTCCGCTTTAAAGGACAAGTTGAGTCCTTTGAAGCCTATTCAGACGAAGGGCTGTCCGGGGCAAATACGGACCGCCCCGGCCTGAAACGGCTCCTGTCAGACGTAGACGATGGCTGCATAGATGCTCTCATCGTCTACCAGCTGGACAGACTGTCACGTGATGTAAAAGATTTTGCAAACATCTATTCCAAGCTGGAGGAAAAGGGCGTGATGTTTATCTCCCTGAAAGAAAGCATCGATACAAACACACCGATCGGGAAAGCCATGATGTTTATTACAGCCACATTCGCGCAGATGGAACGCGAAACCATTGCCGCCAGAGTAACAGACAACCTGACCGGGCTTGCAAAAAAAGGATTCTGGCTTGGGGGAAAGCCACCTTATGGATATGTCACAAAACGGATCGAAGTAAATGGAAAAAAACATGTAACGCTTGCCATCGATCCAGAATCTTCTGAATATGTCAAATGGCTATATAATACGTTCCTTGATAATAAATACTCCGTCCAGCAAATGGAAACGGCATTGCGCCGACAAGGGATCCGCACTGTAAACGGAGCCTTCTTTTCCGGCAGCCAGCTGCACAGGACGCTTTCCATGCCTTATTACGCACAGGCAACGCAGGAAATCTATGATTATTTTTCCGATCTTGGATGCCAAATGGACAGTTCCCCGCGCGAATCATGGGATGGCACACATGGAGTGATGCTATATGGCCGCACCGGCAGCAATAAAAGCACTGTCCAGCCACATTCTAACTGGATCGTCTGCGTTGGAATGCACACCCCATTTATATCTGCTGAAACCTGGCTTTCCGCACAAGAACTTTTGCATAAAAATATATTTGATAAAACACTGAAATATAACGTACCGCTTTTAAAAGGAGTACTCCGTTGCGCCAAATGCGGGTGCAAAATGCAGATTGGAAGAAAAAAAGTAAAGGACAGGGTAGACAGCCGGTACCGCTGCCTGAAACGAATCCATGAAGGCAAAGAAGGATGCGATACCTGTTCAATAAAATGTGAAAAACTGGACAATCAGGTATTGGACATTTTCCGCAAAATAGAACTTGATCCTGAAACCGTCAAAGAATACGCCGGCATAAGCCAGCCGCAGGATCACTCAGATGCAATAAAAAAGAAAGAGGCAGAAGCCTCCCGTTTAAGAACCCGGATAAACCATCTTACAGATGCGCTTGCAATGGCTGAAAAATCATCTGCAGCACAATACATTATCGCACAGATTGAATCAGAAAATCTAAACCTGGATGCCATAAAAAGGGATATCGAACTGACAAAGGCCAAACTCCGTCAGGAACAGAAAGAAACTGTTTCACTTGAAAAGAAAGTTTCAGAAATCATACGCATGATGCAGGGACTGGATAATTTTACTGATGTGGAACGCAATGAAATTATACGGGAAGTGGTTCAAGAATGTACGTGGAATGGGGAGACTCTTTTTTTACGTTTATAAATTCGTCTTTTCATTCTAGTGGAGTCACCTAATAGAATAAAAAGACGAATTACTTAGCTGAATTTAATAAGCTAATTTGATGAATAAAAGACAGGCGGAATATCCCGCCTGTCCCATTACTATTTGATGCGCACTTCACCATTATAGATAAGTGGAATCCACCATCCGCTTTTCATTCTTCCCCAGATGTTCCCATTAACATTTTTTACTGATACAAGCCGGAACGTTTGCCCCTTCTTGAATACGGCATAGCCGTCTTTTTTTCTGCATTTCTTTTTGACTGCTTCGGATACTGCAGAATATGCCGTCTTATTTGATTTTGATGCTCCGGCGCTCATTCGAAGATAGCAGGATTTTAATACAGTGTAGCTTTTTCCTGTTTCAAATGTCAGGTTAATGCCCTGCATCTTAGCAAAAACCGCCGCCCGGAACGTGTCCATCGTGTATCCAATGCCAAGGCCATCCCATAGGTGTTCAGGGTCACCGTGGTTTGATGCAATGCCCCTTGCACATCCCTCTTTGTGGCTGATAATTACGCCATCCTCAAGCGGGTTAAGCCCATACTTTGCGCTGAGCATTGCAAACAGTTCCACAGCAGAGTTATAGGTTTTCCTTACAACGGCTTTTGCCTTTGCAGGGTCTGAACAGGTAAATCTGCTGTCGGATGTGTATCTGATGCAGGCCGGCTCGCACATTTCAATACCAATATGCGTGTTGTTCCCGCTTCCCCTGCTCCCGGATCCGCCGTGCCATCCCCGGTGATCCCATGGAAGCGTCTGGTATACGATGCCGTCATTCCCGTCAATAATACCATGCGGGCAGACTCCGGCTGTCTGGCTGTTCCATGTACTGACAAACACATGTGCTTTCTGCTGTGGACAGCCCACAGAATGCAGCATCAGGCCGCGCACCGTAATTTTTCTCCCTCCGGTATAACACCTGTTTTTCGTTACAATACTTTCAATGATCTTCGCCATATTCCGATTCTCCTATTCTGCCCGCCTCCGCTTTTGCACCTGCAGCATCCGCAAGCCCTTCACCTACCACATACCCGATCACCGTTGCGCCCGCCATAATAATTGACGCAACCTGTGCCGCTTCGTTTTGTGTCCCCCCTGTCGCTGTCACAATCAAAGATGCAAAACTGCAGACCGACACCCACAGCTTCCGGCTTGTTAATTTCTTGATGAGTTTCTTTTTCATTGCACTGTCCACCAACCTTTCCTCTTTTTGAAAATTTGCGCATCCACCGTTTCTTTTGCAGAAGTCATCCGGCGGCGCATCCATGTACCACTTGCAGTTCCCATTTGTGCAGATATAATCATCAGCTAAATGCCTGCATTCGTCCGGGCTGAGTACAATATACGCCCCATCCCGGAAATAATGCCTGCTCATGGCTACATTCCTATCTGCTTAAAAATGAAGCCAATGACGATACCTAAAATAGCGGTAAAGATATAGCCAGTAACCTTGCGCCACATTGCCCCGTCTTTATCTTCCAGAACTTTCAGCCGATCCCCCTGCTGTTCCTGGATGTTTGTCATGTTCTTCATGCTGACGGCCAATTCTTTCACCGATGCTGTTAGATCCCCAATCTGACGCACTGTTTCTTCCAGGTCATCAATGCGGCGGTTCTGGCGTTTATCTTCGTCTGAAAGCCGCCGATTTTCAATATCCATCCGCTTTTCAAATTCCTTGTGCATTTCCATTGAAACAAACCGCTGCTCATCCATAATCACTGCCCCCTATATCCACTGCCGCAAACTTGCGGCTTCATTGATCCTTTTCACCGCAGGAAGCGCGTCCGCTTCATCTGCAGATATGTGCTGCATTAAGAGCGCGAACAATTCATTGATTATGCCACTCTGGATGTCTATGATCGCGTTCAGCTTCTCCACGGTTTCTAACGGACTCATTCTGCGCCACCCAGTGCTTCCCCTGTGATCTCTTCGTAATCTGCTGCAGTAATGGAGCCTTTTTCCACACGCTCCGCAACCTGCTCTTTTGTAAGTTTCCCGGAATTGTAAAGCCTTTTAATGCTGCTTACCAGTATATTTGCCAATTACAACACCCCCTCTTCAATTAGCTGCATCGTGAACGCATCAATCGCCTTTTCAGTACTGATCTGCTCGATGCTCTCCAACATGGCATACTCGCTTTCGGTGATTTCCCGGCTCTCACACACAAATTCCGTGTAAGCCTCCGTCCCCGCCGTTTCGTCCGCCTCGTGCGTGACTTCCCGGATTCCGCGCCGCTGCATAAACAGCCCAGGCGCGATGGCCTGCAGTTCGTCAGGCCGCTGCGCACAATGCTCTTCGCTCCATTGCTTCATTTCTATTCCTCCTTCTGTCCAGCTTTGACGCTATCTTTTTCAGCCGCCCCACATGGATGCGGGGCTTTATCCATTTCAGATAGCAGTTGTATGTGTCCGAATGGGTAAACCATCCCATATAGGACAGCATGGCCTTCACGTGGCACTCATAGTATCCGCGCCGCGCTTCCTTTGCCCTGTCCATCTTTGCCGCCAGCCGCGTGGCCGCAAGCAGGATGCTTTCCCGGATGACTGTCCGGTCCCGGTAAAAAACGAATCCCATGAAATCAACAGGCCGTCCAATCTTCTTTCCATTTTTCTTTTTATAGTCAAATTTACATACCTGGAAATTATGCTTCAATTTCAGGCGAAACCGCCGTCCAAGCATCTTCCTGATTTCCAGTATCACTTTATGCAGCGTTTTCTTGTTATCCGAAAAGAAAACCATATCATCCATGTAGCGCACGAACTTCTGAATCCCAAGCCGCTCCGTTATCATCCTGTCAAGCGGCTCTAAAATATAATTCGCAAGCCACTGGCTTATGTAGAAGCCTAACGGGATGCCTTTCTTGAATCCCGTCAGGCACAGCTGGATTATGTACAGAAACCAGCTGTCTTTGATCCGGATCGACAGCTCCTTCATCAGAATTTCAATCCGGATGCTGTCGTAAAAGTGCCGGATGTCCACCTTGCCAAAGTATTTCAGTCCTTTTCCGGCTTTTATCCAACGCTCCATCCGCTTCTTGCCGTAATGCGCCCCACGGTTCGGGAACGATCCGCAGGAGAAGGGATAAGCCGTGGCCATAATGATTGGCTCCATCACCAGAACGATAATGTGGTGCAGCCACTGTTCGTGTATTTCCGGCATGTAGATTTTCCGCGTCTTTCCATGCTCGTGGATGAATTTTGGTTTATGCTTCTTCGGTTTGAATGCAAGTTCCGGGTTCTCGACCTGAACTCCCGGCGGCTTTGTGTTTTCAATCATGCGCTTCATCCCTTCGACTTCCGCGTCCAGATTTGCGTCAATCATAAGGATTTCAATGCGCTTTGTCTTGCCTTTTCTTAGTTTCTTGTACGCCTTCCGGATGACTTCATCATCCAGCATTCTTCGATACAAATACTTGTATTGTTTAACGCCGCAATCCCGCGTGGCGATCTTCTGCCACAGTTCCTTCCTGCGCATAAAACTATACTCCTATGGGATATTTTTTCTTCTATCTCCTGCAGGCGGCAGGTGCGACCGCTTTACCGCCTGCCCTGTATCGGATTAATTTCCACTCATCTTTCCGTTTACGGCGAGTAAGCCATGTTTCAATAGCCAGTGGTGTAGGTTATGGAGCGGCTTTTGGTTTATCTTCCATTTATGATAGAAGCATGGCCGCGCCGATGTTCCAGTTCGCGTTACCAGCAGTGTTGTTCAAATTCAGAGCGCGGGGTCCAGCATTCAGGCCGTTGTTGCAATTGCCAAAGCGTAGAGCAACCGCCCAAGGTGCCGCCACTCCATCCCCCTAAATATTTTTATTTCCGATCAGTTTCTTCTTGCTTTAATTTTTTGGGGGAATCGCTGTCGCGCCCCCAAACCCCCTATGCGGCTACGCCGACAGGTGGCAACAGAAGAATGGCCGCGCCGAAGGCCCAGGACGCGTAACCAGCAGGGCCGTACAAAGACAGAGCGCGGGGTCCAGCAACCAGGCCGGAGTCGCAACCGCCAAAGCGCAGAGCAACCGCCGTAATCCCGGTATTCACCCACATGCCATCACAGCCTCCAAGGGCAGTACTGCCCTTGTACGGCGCAGCTGGCAACGCTCCGAAGCCGCCAATTGTCCTGAAAATATGCGCATACACCGGACCGTAAGCGGCGTTGTCATTGATTTTACCGTGCGTGATGCCAGCGTCTTCATACGCCGCGCCTGTTAAATCGTAATTGTAATTTTTGCTTACTTTTACTTTCCCATTCACGCACACGACATACGGGTCACGCATCCACTGGTTGTAAGAACCTAATACAATCGAATGGAAAATCTTGTTTAAACTTTTTCCGTCCGAAGTGCCATAAAACTGACCGCCGCCGACAACCGCATTCTGTTTCACGCCGTATGTAGGGGCCAGGCTTGCATCGTACCCGGAGCAGTTGCCGTTCCCATACGCCGCCTGCAGGTCGGTTGTCTTGGCAAACAGAATCATCAGGTCGATAAGCGTCTCCACGATTGCGCCGCCGAAAAACTTCGCCTTGCTTCCGAAAGCGTCAATCGCCGTCTTTTCCGCAGCAGTCGCGGTATTGTAGCACGGCTGGTTTCCAGAAATGCATTTCATCTTGTCGCTGATGATTGTCCCATAAAACATCGGAATCCATACGCCCTCCAGTTCCCTGTTGCTTGGATCGATAAAGCCGATCGGCTCGAAGCCGTCACGCTTTGAGATGGAGAAATTCACCACCCGATCACTTCCGACCGTATATTCCTGTTTGTAGATTTTCATCGCCCAGGCAAAAGCCCCGCCGTCATAAGCGGCATTGGCCACGTCCGAAGCAGAACCGTCCTCTTTCTGCGCATAATTGTTTTCATTCAGGCGGTAATCCGCAGTGCCGTCACTGTGTACCATATACGGCTTGTTTGCCAGCAGCCACGGGAAGTTTGCCCATGAGTTATAGGACGCCTGCCCTGTTTCCTTATTTACCGTAATCGGAGAATAATCCTTGTTTGCCCCGGTGTATTCGATCCGCTGCCCCGGCGCAAGGATATCCATGTGTTCAATGAATCCGTAAATCTCATCCGGTACCAGCGCGTTGTAAATCTTATCCAGCGTTTCCTTATCCGCGATATTCACTCTTTTTCCCACTATTCCTCAACCTCCTCATAAAATAACAGGCCATTCTCAATCCCTAATTTATATTTTGCCCCGGTCGCTTCGTCAAATATATAGTTCCCTTCCGGGGACTGGATTACGACCTCGCTTGCATTCGCCACTTCAATCAAAAATTCAACCGTGATTGTGGAAGCAAGCATCCCGTTATAGGACGGCATATAATCCCACTGGTCTTCGACCGCGACCGCGATGGCATACAGTATCTCGCCGCCGTCCGGGTCCTCTGCATAGATGCCGATCTCTTTCACATAGTATCCCTGTGTGAGCGGGCCGTTATCCGGCTTGTTGGTGATCACAAATTTTGCGTATACATTCGTTTCATTCTGTACCTTGACCACGTTCAAGCCAAATGTCTGCTGTGGCTCTTTCAGGCTTGTCATAGCTGTCAGGTCTTCATCATCCGAATATGATCCGCTTCCGGTCACCGCTCCGGTCAGTTTGATAGTGCATTTTCCTGCCTGTGCTTTTGCCAGGAGTTCAATCCCCTTTTTAGTCAGGACGGATTCATTAAAAATTCCTGCCATTTTCTGCCATTCCTCCTTTTCCAATTGTTATCTTTGGGCCAGACGCGGCCGCAGCCGCCACCTTCGAGCCGTATTTTATCCATACAGCCGCTTCATCCATTCCATTGGTAATAACTACCCTTGGCGCAGAAAAAGCTGAAAATGCCGCGCTCACGCCTGCCACAGCGGAAGCATAGCCAGGTGCTTTTGTATTGCCTATGGCTGTTTTTGGAAAAGCGAATGCAGATGCCCCAAAATAGGAAACAGCCCCATGTGCTTCCATGCACTTTTTTTCCATCGTGTTCGTTATGACTTCTTTTGGTGCTGCATACGCCAATGCTCCCGCAGATTCTAAGGCGTGAATCGGGCTTGCCCTTGCCGCCGTGTTGTTTGTGATATATTCCATTGGGGCAGATGATGCCACTGTGGATGCATATTCCTGCATTGAAATCCCAGTATCTTTTGGAGCCGCATTATTGGTAACCGGAATCAATGGGCTTGCAACTGCATTGGATGCCGCATATTCCAGAAGCGGCCATTCCCGCTTAATCAGAATCCTGCGCAAATGCGAACGGACATTTTTCACACGGTCTATGATTGACGTAAAATATTCCAGAATGTCTGGCGTCAGCCTTGCATTTGTTACAATGTCAAATGTCCCAGGTGTATACGGAGGCTCTTCAAAATCCGTCCATTCCACAACATCCCCTTCGCCGAATACAATCTTTACCATTTCTTTGACCGCTCCAGGCGTCCCCGCCTGCATATGCCAGCGCAGCGTATTTTTGACAATGTTCCTTTTCGTTTCAACTGGCAGTGTGTCCGAATAATAAAGTGATCGCAATTCAACAGCAAGAAGATCCAGTATCGGCTCCGGGACACTGTCAATGAAGCGGTATATCATGGCGGCTTTGCGGTACTTTATAAGCTGCTCTGTCTCTTTCTTTATTGCATAAGAAAGGCATATCATATCCACATCATTTTTCATTGTTGCCGGGAGATAATCCCGAAGTTCGCCTTCCGGGAGTTTAATCATCTTCAACACCCCCATATACCACATTCTTTGCCTTTATCCTTGCCACATGGTTCGGGTCTACCCTTGTAAAGTCCGGGCTCCTGATTTCCACGCGCTTTGCGCCTGCCGCAACCAGTATCCTGCGGAGCATGTCAGGATTGATATCCCTGCCAATTGAAAATGTCTGCCACTGCACATATTCCTCAACCGCAGACGCTACAGCAACCTGTATTGCAGCCGCCTTGTTGATATCAGACTTGTTTACGTAAAAGGTAAAGTCAAGGTCAAATTCCTGTTCCGTGGGCGCAAGCACCGTCACATGGTCTGTAAGCGGCCGCCTGAACTGCCCATTCAGATATTCAAGAACCTCTTCACACAGCCCCTCTGTCGGGATAGAGCCATCCGCAAGCAGAAACCTGACTTCTACCTCCACCGGCTCCGGGCTTACCACTTTCACATCCCCAATCAATGCGCTGTAAGATTTTGTGTGGTACTCATATGCATCTGCGGGGCCTGCCGTAGAATAAGCGGACGGGGCAAGGTAAATCCTATACGCAAAATTTACATCATCCTCTATATCCGAACCTCCGGAAGATTCTTCTATGCTTGCTACCCGCTCCATATACGGGATGGGATCGACAAGCATATTGATTGCGCCTGCCAGGATGCCGTTCCCTACTTCCCCGGCTGTCTGGCATGTGCATTGGATATCTGCAGATATTTCGCCTATGGCGATCTCTGCCGCTTCGTCTGTTGCAAAGAATTCTTCGCCACCGTCTGATACCCGTGTGCCTTTCGGAATCGTCACCACAGAAGGCTGTGTTGCAGAAAGCGTAAACCGGACTTTCACTGTAGCCGGAACTGCAGGATTCCTATCCACACCCTTGAATGCTGCAATATTGTCCAAAAAATCTGAAAAGGCATACTTGATCAGGTTCATCTTGCCGCCCATATCTGCGTATAAATACAGATGGTATATCTGGACAGATGCCGCATACAGTTTTAATGCTTCTGGATCTGCCCTGCGGAGTTTTAATTCGCGCCCTGTCACTTCCTTGTATTTCTCCTGATAATGCGCCACCATTTCTGCCTGGACATCTTCCAGTGTTTTATTTTCAATGAAACTGACATCTGGCAGATCCTTTATTGATGCAAGGTTCTTTGATGCTGTATTCAATCTCCATCCCTCTCTTCCACATAAATCCTCGTTATCATCTTTCCGTCTGTGCCAACATCAAACGTCACGCTTTCGATGGTAATCTCCGGGATGAACTGCTCGCATCCATCATCTAATGCAGCGGCAAAATCAGACTCTACATCATTCATGTTTTCATCCGTGAAATCCTCTATTCCGAATGCCCTGCTTCCTGGGAGTGTCCCTATGACAGCCACAATCAGGGCGCGGAGTTCAGAATCGATGCGTTCAAAATCGCTTATCCCATCCATATTGACTGTTTCAATATTGTCTGTGAACATAGCCGATGCCTCCTATCTGTACTCCCCGAATGTAACAGATACTACACACCGGGAAAGTTCCCCTTTGTTCCATATCCTGTCCCATGATTCGCTGACTGATTTTATATACAGCTTGGCTGCGCGGACTTTCTTGCCACCAACCCACAGGTAGTGAGCCTCTCCTTTCCTGCAGGCAAGCCGGAGTTTCTTCATTTCTTTTCGCGGGTTAACTCCCATTTCCGCATCAAATACTATGTCCATTGTGATTTCATCCATATCGGGTCCGAGATACTCCATTTTGGGCCGCTTGCCTATGATGTTATGCGTTGCCCAGCGGCTTGCCGCCGTTCGCTTCATATTAGTGAAAGAAAGCTGTTTTTTGGAATTTACAGAAAACTTAATCTTGCAGTTTTTCCCTTTTCCCCACTGTCCTACCTTTGCCATGCACCCATCCACCTCCTATGGAATCACATTCTCAGTAATTGCCCCATGCAGCACGTTGAAAGTGATATTACCATTCGTGACATTGAAATTGATGTTCCCGTCTGTAACATTTATGTTTATATCCCCATTCGTTACTTTTACATTCCGGTTGTGGGATTTGATCTCCATATCAACATCCCCGGTTTCATCATACAGTGTCAGCTTTTTATCCTTGTATGTGATTCGGACTTTCCCGAAATCCTCATCTATCTCTTTGTTGAATACATTCTTGCCCTGGCCGTAATCAGGCGGTTCATTATTTTTGTTCCAATACTTTCCTAACAGAATCCCCGCGCTCTGGCCGTTGGAAAGATGCAGCACGAGGACTTCCTGCCCGATCTTAGGCATTTTATATTCGTCCGTAAATGAAAACACAGGAAACTCTGCCGTGACAGAATCGTCAAGGTCGGGGTATGTAACCCGGATCATCCCTTTTTCATAATTAATCTTTGACACTTTCCCAATACGGATTAATCTCTGTGCCATACCGCCGCCCCCCTTTATGCTGTGATTCTCTTCTGACATTTGTGCATTTCTATCTTCTGGCTTGTGCCACTTTCCCCAAGTTCCATCGTAGACTTATCCACAAAATATTTCCCATTGAATTTCCCGAAGTCAGTAATCTTTACCGTAACCCCGGCGCATACCTTTATGTTCGGCCATATCGTGCCGCTGATGGTTGTTGCGTCCTGGTTGGAAAGGTTCACCTGTGCCGCAGCCTTGCGCCGCGCATCTGCCGCGCTGTCTGCCGTCTCGTTGATACGGAGCGTTCTGCTGCCTTTTGCATTTTCCGCTTTCAGGCCAACGTATATACTGGTCTCCTTATCATCGTCCGGGTCTTTATAGGATATCCGCGCCCCGCTATATACACCGTATAGGCTGTCCCTCGCCTCCCAGTTATTGTCCACAAAATCGTCCATGCCAAGTGTGCATACCGGGCCTTTCTGCTCCATCTGTGTCTGGTCATATATGACAATCTTTTTTTTATAGACTTTCATGGACAGCCCATAATCCTTGCACAGCTTATACAGGAATTCGCTGTCGCTTTCCGACTGCTCCAGTTTCTTGATCTTAATGGACGGTCCCGAATAGGAGAGGGAGAGGGAATACCTGCCAGCAACTTCCCCGGCAATCCCGGAAATGGTCGCGTTCTCCCATGTTTTGTTTCTTTCCCTCGTCTTGAACGACTCGCTTGCAGGGGCAGAAACGCAGTCAAAGGATGCTGTCATGGGATTTCCTGAAAAACTTACATCGTCTAACGTGAAATGCCCGCAGAATATCTTCTTGTCTTTCCCGACTTTGTCCCAATCCAAAAGTTTGATGCTGCCTTCCACTGCATCGCCCTTTTTGGGATACCACCCTTTCATCCACTGCTTGGTGATGTTGTGCAGCTTTATGGAAAGCGTGTCACTGCTGCCCGAAGCTACATCCTCATAAGAGACGCTTTCCAGATAATCTTTGAGTGACGTATCCACATTTTTCCCATTGAATTTCAGCGTTGTAGTTGCTTTCCTTGGCTTGCTCATCAGTCATCACCCCCAACCGTCTGCGAATATGTTCCAGATTCGGTCACGTCACCTTCCCGCCAGAATGGTACGCCGTCTATTTCCTCTTCTGGTATATCCGGCACGTTCAGCACCGTGCCGGATGAAAATATCACTGTATCTATATACTTCCAGTTCGCTTCAATCAGGTTTTTCATGTATTTCTCATCGCCATACAACTTATAAGCAATCAGATCCCATACATCGCCCTGTATAGTCGTATATGTCCCCATGAGAATCCCCCTTTCTATGCAAACTGAACCCTTCCGTTTTTACGCATGAATTCTTTCATCAGTTTTTCAAAATCGGAGCGGATCTGCTTATCGGCCTGTACGACATCATCACCGCTTGCAGTTCCATTGATCTGGTATGTTGGACTGTAAACAAACGTAGGGCTGGACTGCGAACTATTGTCCACTGTGCTATTATTTACTGTAGACGATGATGAGAGCAAGCCTTTCAGTGCGCCGCGCACACGGTTTTTGCTTCCCTGCATATCCGTGATAGACTGCGCTGCAGAAAAGCCCTGCACGCCTTTCCCGGTATCCATAACAGGCTGCGCCATGGCCGCCTGCGCAGCCGATTTTACTTTCCCTGCATTTTTTAACATGCCGCCTGCAAACCCTTCGTCCACGAACTGGCCGGATTTATCCATCAGCCTGGACGGGGAATGTATCTGTAATGCACTGTTGACGGAATTTGCCGCCGCCTGCGCCACATCCCTTGCCGCAGATTCTACCTGCGACCGCATGGAATTAATGCCGTTTACCAATCCCTGCATCATGTTTGTTCCAGACTGTGCAAGATTGATGCCACTAAGCGTACTCTGAATAGATGATCCCATCTGCTGCACTGTGCTTACCACAGACTGAGACATTGACTGGAAAGTCGAAACCACCTGCTGAGATGCTGTGGACACCGTCTGGTTCATTGCCTGCATTGCCGTCTGTGTTTCTGCGTTTGCATCCTGCCAGGTTGCGTCAAGGCTTGTATTGACTTCTGTGCCTAATGTATCAACAGCTTCCGTTACGCCTACACTGCCGGCCGTAAATCCGTCCATAAGTGCTGTTGCGCCGTCCGTCCCTGCCTGGCCAAAATTTGCTGCAAGTGCCGCGCTGTCAAGCCCTATGCTTGAAGTATCAATCGTAAGCCCTGCCATTCCCTCAGTAATCCCTGTCTGGAATGCTGTCGCGGACTGCTGCCCCGCATTTGTTGCCGCTGTAAAATCCATGCCGCTGAATGCCGTGCTTGAAAGCGAAGACGCCGCCCCTGTGACCGCACCTGCATTCGCTTCAATACCCGATGCATAACTGGACACTGTAGATGCCGCAGATTCCGTTGCCGCTGCGCTGTCATCGCCACCACCAAACCATCCTTTTACTGTATTCATGACACTGCTGCCAATGCTTGCAAGTCCGTCAATGATACCTGTTGCCAGAGATGAAACCAGTTCCATCCCTATGGACAGCCAGTCTGTCGTAAAAATGGCGTCCAGGATGATTCCTGGAATAGACAATACCGCTTCAAAAATCATCGGGAGCGAGGAAACGAGTCCGCCTGCCAGTGACGCGATGATGGTTACTGCCGCCTGCGCTATGGCTGGAAGATTTTGTATAACGCCCTGCGCCAACATGGCTATTAACTGCAGACCGCCCTGTACCAGGAACGGCAATGCCTGAGACAGTCCGCCGATAAAACTTGTAACAGCTTGTGTTCCTATCTGCAGTATTGCTGGAAGGTTTTGTATAGCGCCCTGCACAAGCATAATGATTGCCTGTGCACCCATCTGCGCAAGCTGTGGCAACATCTGCGCTATGCCTGTGATCAAGCTTCCCACTAATTGCACCGCTTCCATCTGGATTGTCGGCGCATTTAAAACTATTCCGGTTATAAGTGATTGGATAAGGCTTAACGCTGCGCTTGATACATCCGGGCCAGCACGGATCAGCCCGTCTACGAAATTGGCAATCGCCTGCGTTCCACTCGCCGCAATTTCTGGAAGCTGTCCTGAAAAGGACTGTGCAAGCTGAACAATGATATCAAGCCCTGCCAGGGCAATCTGTGGGGCAAGCAGAAATATCCCGCCAATAAATGCTGTTAGGACATCCCCTGCGGCGGACGCGATCCCGCTTGAATTTTGAGCGATTCCTGTTACAAGGCTTTGTATCAGATCAATCCCTATATTGACAGCCATTGGGGCATACTGTGCAATTCCGTTTACCGCCTGTGCAGCGCAGTCTCCAACTTCCGTCAACATTGCCGTCATGCCGCCAGATTTATATGCATCGTTCAACTGTGTTACCATGTTAGATGCCGTCTGCGTGACTTCTCGGAGCGGGCCGTTCACGTCTTTGTAAAAGCTAATCCCCAAATCCGATGCTGCAGAACCAAGGATTTTTAAATCCCCCTCAAGGTTGTCAAGCTGGATATCATACATATCCTGGCAGGCGTCTTTGCTGTTTGCTATATATCCACTTAGTTCCTCAAACCTGTTTCCGGTACCGCTGACTACGGACTGCAAGCCGGAATAAATAACGCCAGCCTGCTCCCCGGTTATGCCAAACTGCTCCATTGCCTGTGCCGCAAACTGCTCCTGTGTCATGGCAGTGTCAAAATTCGCTGCCATATCTTTCAGGTTCATTCCAAGGTCTGCAATGCTCGTGCCTGATTCTGAAAGCGAAGCATTTACTGCAGTATACAAAGAATCCGTGGAATCTGCTGTTGCCGCCAGCATTGCACGTGCCGATGCAAGGTCTGTCTGTTTAAAAATAGTGGCAAGCGTGCTGTTAACCTGTTCTGCGCTTGCGCTCGAAAGTCTGTCATTCAGATCCCCAAACACATCTCCAAGGCTGCGCATGTTGCCTTCCGCGTCATATGCCTGCAATCCAAGTTCTTTAAACATGTTCGCCGCATTATCGTTGCGCGGCATCTGCAAAGACATGATCATGTTCCGAAGATGTGTCCCGCCTTCCGAAGCCTTGATGCCGCTATCAGCCAAGATGCCGAGCGATGCACTTAATTCTGTTGTCCCTCCTGCAAGTCCCTGCGCCGTACCTCCGACTGTCAGGATTGCTTCGCCAAGCTGTGCAACGGATGTATTTGATTTACTGGCAGTCATGGCAAGATTGTCAGCAAACGCATTCAGGTTAGTTTGCGTGGCTTCAATGTTCAGGGCAGACATAGCGTCTGTTACCATATCACTGGCATCCCCCAACTCCATCGCACCTGCTCCGGCGAGTCTTAAAACAGTCGGAAGTGCCGCGGCTGCTTTTTCGGCATCATATCCTGCCAGTGCAAGATAATTAAGACCTTCTGCAGCTTCCGTTGCGGAAAAGGCAGTGCTTGCGCCGCATTCCCTTGCTGCGTCTTCCAATGTCTGAAATGCTGCCTTCCCTTCTTCTGTCCCTTGGTCAAGAAGCATGGTTGCAGAAACCTGGCTCATTGCTGTTTCAAATTCTTTCCCGACATTTACAGCGGCAGTTCCAAGCCCAACAGCGGCAGTCGTAGCTGCGCCAATCCCTGCGGCAGCGGCTTTCATCGTTGCGCCGCCTATTTTCCCGGCTACCCCGGCAAGCCCTGCCAAGCCTTTCTGTGCGCCCTGTAAAGAGGATTTGAAGCTGCTGGCAAGTTCCCCGGCTATTTTTATCGCTATGGAATAATCGCTCATCTATGCTTCATCTCCTCTTCCATCCGCTCTTTTATTTCACGGTTCAGTTCATTGTAATCAGAACAAAAATCCAAAAGTTCAAATATGGGCATATTCATAAAATACCGTATATCGCCCAGTTTCATTGCCAATGCCATGCACAGTTTTCTTATCTCGCGCCCATCATTTATGCTGATTCCACTCCGTTTAAAAAATTCATCACGCCCCGTTTTATTTTGGTTGCATCACATAAATTGAGTTTTTTGAAAAAGCTGTATGGATATCCCGTGCATTCTGCGGCAATGTAAAGCGCATACCGGATGTCGTTTTCCGGGAGTGCCATCACATCCCCGGTCGATGTCATAATCTTGCTGACTTTTATGAGTGTTTCTGCTGTCGCATTTTCCAAACATGAAAGGTCTATGCTTTCAACCTTTCCTTCATCCTCAAAAGGATAAGGTTTACTGAGCGTTACAAGATGTTTGTTTTCCTGTTTATCTGCAGTACCGTTTTTTTCAGGAGCCTTATTTTTAACAGTACCTTCTACTACTGCCAATTCGTTATGTTCTGCCATATCTTAACCCTCCTATAATCCAACCTGCTTCCGGATTTTCGCCAACATGTCTTTTCCGTGCAGTACAAACTTGAATCCCATTTTATCCAACTCCAGTTCCGTCACACCGTCTATAACAATCTTGATGTAGTATATTTCAAGTTCCACATGCGGCTCGCCCTTTTTCCCTTTCGCCAGTTTCCCAAGATTGATTACGAGCGGCTTGCCACGAACAACGATTTTCATTGGCTTGTAATCCGTATTATATGTTTCCGAATTGCTAAACTGCTCCGAAGCGCGGAGCGTAAATTTTACCGCTTCTGTTGTATCTGTAATGTCAAATACATCATCATATAAGATCGCAAACGGAATCTTTAACTTAATGGACTTATACTGCCCAGTTGCCGGGACTTCGAGTTCCCCAAGTGCCCCGGCCACTTCCAAAGATTCTGTCAGCGATTCCAAATTTGGAAGCTCTACTTCCCCTGACACACCAAGCAGCCTTTTTGCATCGTTAAAAATCTGGTAATTATTGATCAGTTCTGGCATCACATTACTGTTTGCCATGATTCATCACCTCCCGTTATCCCTCCGTCAGTGCGGAAGTTAATGTGTCAATATCATAATTCAGGACATTGTTGATTGTCTGCGCCGGAGTATACGGCGCAATGTGCTGCCTGAACTTCATTTCCCCGGCAAGTATGGATGTTGCAGGATTGTCGCTTGCCAAATATTCAATGCTCGCTCCCGCCCAGTGTTGCGGCGCATATGCTGCACAGCGGATATTTTCCGAATCGATGATGTTGTCAATCAACGCCCGGTTCATGTTGTCATCCACTTTGTCAAAATAAGTCTGGATGAATGTATTCCCCTGCCAGATAAACATCCTGCGGACGTTGAGCCACACATCTTTTGCGTCCCCGCTTGCCGGCCATGCCCCTGTGTAGCTGCCCCACGGCCTGAACCCATTCCGGTTTATCGCAGTTGCCACGCCGAAGCTATTGACCACTGTACCCTGATCCTGGTCAAGCACTATTTCCGTCCCATCTGCAAGGCACGTCCCAGTAATCGGAGTCTGCTTATTGGACGGGGATTTAGACGGGATATCCTCATTCTCTGCATCAAGATATGCCAAACGCGCCGCTGCGACTGCAGATGCAGAAAATATCAATTCCCCGACCATGAAGCACGGCCACAGCACATAGCATAATTCTGATGTGAACCCGCTCTTTTCCTTTACTTCCTTTACATCTGTATATTTTTTGGCTTTCTCCGTGTCCAGATCCAGAAACGCCACTGCCCGGAATACGCCATTGATGTTTGCCGCCTTTGCACACAGCGCGATGCCGACTTCCGGCTCGTGCGACCAACCAGGCGCAAGAAGTATTCCTGGAACCATCCCAAGTTTCGGAAAGATCTGCCTGATCACTTCCATGCCTGTTTCTTTTCCAGAATTTACATCATATGCACCAATAATGTCGTATTTGTCAACAGCAGACGTATCGAGCATCTTGCCGCTCACTGTCAGTTCTGATGCAGATGCGCCTTTGCCTGACGTAATCAGCGTTACTACCAGATATCCATCCGTGTCAAAGGCAAGCGTGTAATCCTCGTTTTCTTTCAATTCTGTCTCGCCTGCCGTTACAACAAGCCCTTTCTTGAGGATTCCCTCCATCCCAACCGTTGCCTGATACTCATCAACCTTTACCGTCTGCGCTTCCAGATCCTTTTTGTGTTTTTTAGGGTCCAGGACATTGATATAAATGACCGGGGACACAACACATACGTTTGCAGTAATGTACATGGTCTGGCAGAGCGTAAACTCCTTGAAATTCATGCTGTAGCCAAGGTTCGCCTGCGCTTCTATGGATGACATCGCCAGAATCGGCACATTAACAACAGATTCTGGATCTTCCATCATGTTTACTGGAGCAGTTCCGATAACCACCTGCAAACCTGCGCTTGACTCTTTCGGTATAGTAAGGGCCGTAGCCTCTTCGTATATAAATATTCCATGCTCTTTTGCCACCTTGCATTACCCCCTTTCTTCCGTATCGTCGCCGCCAGTAAAAGTGTTTTCTACCTTTTTCGCATTCTCAACCCTTATTTTTTCTGCGACCAGATATGCGTTGTGCAAATATCCTTTCTGTTCGCGGATCATCCGATTTGCTGTCGGAAAGTCGCGGATCTGTATGAAAAGGTCACCAATTACTGGATACCCATTATTCATAAGATCGACTACTTCTTGCGGAATGTCCGTATATACCCGGTTCTGGATTCCGATTCCAGGGACCGTTGGCCCAACGTACATGTACCTTTTCGGCTCCCCTGCAGGCTCTTTTTTCTCTCCATCCTCCTGCCTTTCCACGGATTCCTTTTCCTCTTCCACGGGAACTTTCTGTGCTTCCATTTCAGCAACCTGTTTTGTTTCCGTGGTTTCAGATGCAGATTTCCTTGCTGCCATAAACTAACCTCTCCTTCCTATTTTTGGAACACTGAATTTGATGCGTATGCCGCCGAGAAAGTAAGGGTGCGTATTTTCATCCTGCAACGCCCATTCCATATCCTGCTGCGCCCGGTATTTATGATCAAGCAGCGGCTCCTCTGCAAACCTGTTTGCTATCCGCTGAATCATGGTTGCGACATGCTGATGCCCCTGGTTATCCAGATCCGCATCATGTACGCCAAGATGGATGTCCGCTGTCACCGTCCATGGAGAATCATCATCTTCCGTCCTGCCGTCATAAAGCCTTATAATTGCATATGGGAAAAATTTTGTTTCATCCTCTTCGTCCGACTGCACGATTGGAAGATCCTGTTTGTACACATTCACGCCATCCACGTTTTCGCCAGATACATTCTTTGTTCCAATTCCTTTCAATACGTGCCCTATTTCATCTGCAAGCGCGTCCTGAAGATTTAATATTGTCATTCAGCCACCTCATTTAACAAGCTTAGCTATTTCTTTCTTAACCTCATCACGGAATGTCCTTTTTATTTCAGGTTCTAAAGCTTCTGAAATCCCGCCCCTTCCAAGGTATACAATTTCAAGCATTTTGGGGACGGATATGGAACGCAAGACTTTCAGCGGATATTTTGCCTCTGTTCGACGCTGCACGATAAGCCCAGCTGCTTTTCCTCCTTTTGCCCTGAATGCCCGGATTTCTCCGTTCTTACGGCTTATAACCTCTTTCAGTCCGGAACCCTTCAAAACTTCCGACTTTACCCCGCTTTTGGGGGATGTAGTATGGAAGCGCGGAAGCGTCAGCGTCCTGTCCCTGGCATAAACAGATGCAGACAAATTCGTATTTGTTGCATTATATATTTTTATCCGGGAATTGAACCCTGCGTTCTTTACCGCGTAACGTCCCTGTGCGCCCTGCATCAGGCTTTTCCTTGCCTGTTTGGCAGTATGGTTAATGGCGTTTTTGAGTACCCTCGGTGCCTTTGTCTCCATCCCTTTAAGTTTTTTCTGCGCCCATTTGATATCTGACTCATTCACTTCAATTTTGATCAGTTCACTCATCTTCCCACGCCCCTGTTTGCTTCAATCGTTATGGAATAGATGCCGCCCTCTGAAATGGCATCTGTTACCTTGTACATTTTCCCGTCAAGGGTAAGCGCAATTCCCTGCGCCGGAAGTTTCCCGAAATCAGATGCGGCAACATACATTAGCTTCTGATTCTTATAAACGCCATCAACATGTTGATTCATCCTTTTTTCGCGCTCTATCTGCTCATTTGAATCTATCTGGACTGCCATTTCCTTGCCGTTTACCATGTGCATATCAGAAAATTCATCCACATTCATAAACACTTCATGCACGTCAGATTCAAGCATTTCCTTAAAATTCATATCCATCTCCTTTCGCGTGACCGCCGCTCTGGCGTATCCGGGAGGCGGCCGGCAAGATCGTCCGTCCCGCTGCCTGTCATCCCTGGCTGTCCGGGGAGCGCAGCCGCAGGATATGCTTTAGGGAAAAAACTGTCTGGCTTTCTTCTCCCGCCACTCTGCACTTCCAGCTCCGATCCATGCTTCGACCATTTCCGTGTTATTCACTGGCAGAGAATCGCCAACTTTGTACTGCCGCGCAAGGTACAGTATAGGACGGAGTGCCGTCAATACTTTTGGCAACGGTTTCTCAGGTGCATCTTCCACGGTTTCCGTGTCCTGTCCTGCGCCTTCCCCGCTTTCCAAAGTTTCCGTGTCCTGTCCTGCGCCTTCCCCGCTTTCCAAAGTTTCCGTGTCCTGTCCTGCGCCTTCCCCGCTTTCCAAATTATCCACTGCCTGTCCTTCGCTGGGTTCTTGCCCTGCATGGGTTTCAGGGGCTTTCGCCTCCTGCCCTGTCTTTACTTTTTTTGCTGCCATGATCCACATCCCCTTCCTTATGCATTAATCTTAACGATTACGGACGGATCACCAGCCGCTGCGTCCTGCGCCGCAAACCCTGCCTTAACGCTGCCTTCCGCTTCGGTCGATGAGAAACTGCCGTCACTCTCCGAATAGTAGACATCTGCGCCCATGCTGATCTCCGCCCCGTCCTTCGGCATTTCATACACGCCTGTCACATGAATACTGCCCTTTTCCCCGGGAAGGATGTCCGTCCCGGCAACGCCGATCCTGCTGCCAAGCACAAGGATCGTGTTCGCTTCGACCACATCCGTCCCTGTATTTACATAGTCAAGAGTATCGCCCCTCTGCCAATATGCCGCTTTGCTCATACCTGTCCATCTCCTTTCTTTACGCTAATTCAAGTTTTGTCTTGACTTCCACGCCTGGATTCTTAACGCCGCCACGGAAATCCATAACGCTGATGCCCCAGTCAAGAAAGATGTCCCAGATAAATCCAAGCTGTCCAGGCGTTTCCATCCTGCGGATGTTTGGGATCTCCTGACCGTTCAGGTAATCCACTTCAATGAAGTCCGTATCGCCCTCTGCTCCAAGCAGCCACCACGGCATAACATTCCCCATGCCTCCACAAAGCGCATTAATTGTCGGGTCTTCCACCACTTCCAGCTGGTCGCGGTACTGGTAAAGCGGGTTTACCGCCTGTGTGTTTTCCGGCGTATGGATAACCGGGCTGTTGAAAAGCGTATACATATCAAATTTCATGCCGCTTGGCACGACGATCTTTGCCGGATTGATAATGATTGCCTCATCGAACTGGTCGCGCTGGTTTGCCAGTGCCATGATCATGGTCTGCATTGCTTCCTGTGTCACGCCCGTTCCGGTTTTCAGCAAGTTCTTATGCGCCGAATGGAAAAGCTGCACACCGTCATAAATTGCCGGATTGCCTACCAGTATCGAATACACCTGTTTATTGATGGTTTTCCTTGCGGATGCCGCATATCTGGCCGGAAGTGACGTTACAACCCCGATGTCATCATCAATAAACGCCTTGCGGGACAGGGTGAACTGCCGTCCGTATGTCCGCAGTTTCCTTGTCGGCAGATGGTCGTCCCTGAACGTGTCGTGTTTCAGCTCGCCATTCTCAGGCACTTCCAGAAATTCGCCGACCGGCCCCGCGATGTAGTAATTGTCATGCGTCTTAAAATCTGACAGCGTCCCCTTTTTCGTAATCTTATCAAAGGTGACAGACACCTTTTTATGCCCCTCTTTGTACGCTTTTTCGATTGTATTATCCAGAATGGCCGGGAACGTGGACTCCGGCGTGAAAAATCCCCTCTGAAGCATAGAATACAGTTCATCAGGGCTTTTCCGGTTCAGGCCGCTTTCACAGCCGCCGTCCATCTGCAGGCATTCGATCGCCAGGTCGCGGAAACGCAGCCCCATAAAATTCCTTGCGCCGTCCGCAGGCCGTTCCAGATCCATGCCGGAACGCATAATCAGAGAGTCCACTGCTGCCCTGCGGAACTTATCCCCTTCGTCATCCGTGACGCGGACGCTGGCGCGGATTGGTGCGCCGTCCTGCATCAGCTGGTCAAGGACTGCTGCCCGGACTTTGTCTACAGAATCCCCGTTATCCACAAACTGCCTGGAATCAATGCCAAAGCTCCTGCACATATCATCAATCTGGCGCACACGCAGGCGTTCTGCCGCCAGTGCCTTTTTTGCGGCATCCTTGGCCTTTTTCTCGTCTTCGTCATCATTGCCGCCATCGCCGCCGCCATCACCGCCGTCACCATCGCCGCCGCCATCGCCGCCGTCACCATCGCCGCTATCATCATCATTTTTTGCGCGGCTTCCCTGTCCGGACGCTCCCGCGCCTGCATTAGACAGATCCATCAGTTCCACGGACCGTTTCAGCCTGTCATATTCAGCCTGTTCCTCCGCAGTCATTGCCCGGTCACTTGCCGCCGCATGTATTTCCATCATCCGGGCAAGCATCTGTTCTCTTGTCATTTTTGACTCCTCCTTTAATTTTTTATTTTGAAGCTGCCGCAGCGTCCCGCCATCGTCTGAACGCCCGACACCGACTGTCGGGTCTGCGGGCACGGATACGATGCTGATTTCATACGGGGTCCACCGTTTTGCGATTGAACACGGCCCCGTAAACCGCCCGTCCGATGACTGCTTACCTGGCATTACTTCCTCCCAGCTGTCCACCAGATAGCCGACCGACACGCCTTTCAACGTCCCGCCCTTGACCTTCTGGTATATCTTCTCCGCTTCATCGTCCGAATCGAACGTTATCTCTGCTTCACCCCGGCCATTTTCCACCCACGCCCGGTTGATTTTTCCAAGTATCACATCGCGGTTGTGGTTAAAAAGCACCACGGGGTTGGAATCTAATCTGCTGAAATCCACGCATCCGTCCGTGTGGTCGAGTATTTCGGGGCCGAACCAGCGGTTGTAAGGCTCCTCTGATGAAAAGGAAAGCCGGAATGTCCGATCGTCCTTTTCGCCAGCCGCGCGGATTAAGCCGCCTAATTCACGGATTCCTTTATTCCGATCCTGCCCCGGCGCCGCCCTGTTCATCTCCCTTGTCAGGATTCCCGTTCCCGGCATCTGCGCCGCCAGGGGCCGTTTCCTGCCCATCCCCGCCGCCAGAATCTGCATCCGGGGCTTTTGGCTCATCTTCTTTTCCTTCCAGCTTTCCATCAAAAAGCACACCCCCTAAATCAATCCCTTTTTTTCTTGCGTATTCCAGCACTTCTGCCGTATCATCAATCTGCCCGCGCCAGTCCACGCCGTTTTCTGCCGCAACCTGCTTGTATGTTTTAATGCCGGAGTTCAAAGCTGTTTTTGTTGCGGATGCCTCTTTCATCGGGTCTATCCACGGCTTCGGCTTTTTAATCCATTCATGCTCAAAATATTCTTCTTTGTTTTCCCAAAAATCCGGGATGCTGACTTTCCCTGAAAGGACGCAGGATATTACAAACGTTTCGTAAATTTCATCCAGTGCCCCGACAATCCATTCCTCATCTTCCGCAAATGTCAGCGCATCCTCTATCAGCCCCTGCCGCGCAGATGAATAGTTGGTTTCGGACAAATCCCGGCTGGTTGCCTCGTAGGACATCCCCTGCCCGGCCCCGATCATCTTCTGGTGGAGCTTTACGAAAGACGCTGCGTCTGCAGACTGCCCGGTCGGGTTTACCACTTCAACATCATCGCCCTGGTTCAGTTCCTGAATCATTCCAGGCGCGAGTTTCTTTCCCTCATATTCATATTTTCTTTTCTGTTCGGAAACGCGCCCGATCCCGCCAGTAGGAAGTATCCTTTTTATGAACACGGCAAGGCAGGCTTCAATCCGCTGTTTCACGGACACTGCGGTCATAAATTCGTTCGTATCCCGGATGCGCGTAATGGTATGCGCCATGTCCGACATTTCCCGGATCTGGGACGGCCTTGTTTTGGTGAAATAAAAAATTACATCATCCGCTTTTACATAGACCGGATCTCCGATTGAGAACCCGTCTATCTGGTACTGCCTGATCCAGTAGCCGATAGCGCGGTTATATTCGTTGTATTCGATGCCGCCGACCACGCGGTTTTTTGTATCCCTTGGCATGACCTGCATGGTATCCAGCTCGTCCACCTCAACCATCTGAATGGAAAAAGGAAGGAAGCCGTCCTTTGTATACCGCTTCACAAACAGGATGCCGCCGTCAACGTGCTTGCGCTCCACCGCCATGCGCAGCATCTGGTTCAGGCTCTGCGTCCCGGTCACGTCACAGTTCCTTGCCTTGCACCATTTTTTCCACAGGTTTTCAATCTCCGTGTTCAGCGTTTCATTTTTCGTCCGCGCCTGCAGGCGGAACCCTGTGCCGATGACATTCCGTTTCCGCGCCCATATTACGGAATTCATCAAATCCGAATTGCGCTCCAGGTCACGCGCCCTTGCCCGGACGTAATCCCTGCTGCCCCGGTCAGTCATCTCTGCAGACTGATTAGACACACGCCACCCAGCGTTCAGCCTGCTCCCGTTCCCGGCATCGTAGTTCCGGTATTCGTTGTACATTTCCCGCCATGCAGCCCTGCGCATCCCCCACTCCGGGGAAATAAAGGCGATGGCATTATCCAGCCAGCTCACGCGCGTCACCTCCCATCAAAAAATCCAACATATGTATTCCCGAAAAGAGGCGAGTCTGCTTCTGCCGCCACTTCTGCCTGCAGCTCCTTGCGCATTTCCCGGAGCATCCCAAGGTCTGCCCGCGTTAATCTGCGCGATCCCATCTGGTAAGACTGACCGCCGCTGAGAACTTTTGTTATTGCCTGGTTTACCTCTTCTAATTTTTCAGATGCACTCATCGCCGCGCCTCCTTACCAGCTTTCATTCTGCTCAATCCATGATTCTTCGTCCGTCTTAGCGTCAAGCTGCCTTTTCACTTCCGGCTCATCATCCGCCTCTTCCAGGTGCATGGAACGGACTCCCATGATATCAGCCGCCGCCAGCGCATACACTTCACAGTCCAGATAATGGTTATCGCCGTGGCTGTGTTTCAGCCGCCACCGCTGGACTGTCTTTGCCCCGACTTTCTCGCCGACCTTATGCTCTGCCGTCACCTGTTCCGCGTATTCCATATCGCATCCATCGTATACCATCCACGCGCCGCGCCCGTTCTGCTTTTTCATACGGGCAGCGATCATATCTTTATATTTGTCACCGTCCACCATGACTAGGTTCATTCCGAACGCTTTCGAATCCGGCCTGTTAATTTTTGATAATTTGAAATGCGACATCATGGGACTTGACGAACCCTTGACAGGAAGCGCCCAGTCTGCATTGTCGGCGCAGAAATCATAAGTGCTGTCCGCATCATAGCCGGAATCTATCAAGCACAGGGACGGCACAAGGCGTTCGCCGTCCGGCTTTTCATAAGACAGGTTCATGACGCGTTCTATTTCTGCCCAGGACGCTGCCTGTCCGTGTGCAATATTCTGGGATGTGATATAGTTGCCCCATGCCCGGACCGTCCAGTAAAGGCATGTCTCCTGCACATCCACGCCCCCGGTCAGGAGCTTCGCCCATTCCGGGACGAACAGCGCGGAAAGGCTTGTCTGCCGCTCCATCACTGTATCTGCGGACGTTTTCAGCTTTGTATCTTCCCAAGGCTCTGCCAGCCACGAGTTTGTAAAGTTCTGGAATTTCTCCGGATCGTCCTTGCTGTCCAGAAATTCTTTTACAATTTCCGAAAAGCGGACAAACGGACTATAAAGTGTGTTAATCCAGTATCCGACTTTCTTGTGCGCCGCATTGCTCTCCCGGACGATCTGCCAGCGTCCGCGCCGGAGCATAGCGTCTTTGTGGTAGTCCGTTATGATGCTCCCGCATTCCTGGCACACATATACCGCCTGATCCGCCCGGTCGGATGCGGTCATGCCTTCCTCGGCTTCCGGAAATTTTATCTGCTTGAACCTTAGTTCGATCATTTCCCCGCAGTGCGGACATGGCACGAAATAGTGCTTCTCCACATCTGCGGCCATCAGGCTTTTCCAGATATGCCCTACGCTGATGGTCGGCGTGCTGGTAAGGTAAACCTTGCTGTTCCGAAACGTTTTCACGCGCTCCCGCGCAAGGGAAATCGGGTCAGCTTCCTTTTTTGTCGCGCCCTGGTATTTGTCCACCTCATCCAGAAACAGGTACTTGATGGCTTTGGATGCAAGGCTGGACGGGCTGTTAGATCCCGAAATTGTGAGATACATCCCATCGAACTGCAGCTCCAGCTTCTGCGACTGGAATTCTTTGAACAGCCGCCGGAGCGCAGGACTGCCTTTCAGCATCGGCTTGATCCGGTTGTCGGAGATGGATTCCCCCAGCTTGTCTGACGGATATACAATCATTGCCGGGGACGGGTCCTGCTGGATGATGTACCCCAGCATGTTCAGCAACGCTTCCGAACCGCCGACTTGTGTGCATTTACAGAAAATAATTTCCTCTGTTTCGTAGTTGCAAAGCTCATCCATGATTTCATTCAGGTACGGGGTTCGGTCATTCCTCCACGGCCCCGGAACTGCAGAAGCCTGTGAATCAAGGACGCGGTATTTCTCTGCCCACTGCGAAACCGTCAGGTCTTCCGGCGGCAGCAGTTTTTTCAGGGCTTCCCTTATATACCAGCTGACCGCGTATTTTTTACGCCATTTCCTTGTTTTTTTCTTCATCCAATATCACCTTTGCTTCTCCTGGCTCTACTATGCCGGAAATGACAAAGGATGCCAGCAGGTCTGCGATTTCCCCGGCCATTTCTTTTTCTATCTTTCTCGCTTCCATCGGCTCCAGCTGCCCGGACAGCATCCCGCACACACGCGCCGGGATGGACATTGCAAATTTCTTAAAAACAACAAAAAACTTTGCATAGTCGCTCCTGACTTCATTGACCGACACGTATTCCCCGGCGGCAATCTGCGTTTTCAGCCTGTGCAGCTCGCCCTGGCTTTCTTTCAGCGCGACTTCTGCTTCTAACTTCTGCTCCTTAAGCTCCATTTCCTTTTCGGAGCGGGATTTCCCATATGCCTTATCAGATAAATATTTCACATATTTCTGTATTGTCGGGGCCAGATCGTACCGCCGCACTTCCCGGCCATCCACTTTTACAAGCACCGCATCAATAACGCCGTCCTGCGTCAGCTGTTCAATCCGGCGCGTCCCGCTGAAATTAAACAACTGTGCGATTACTTTTGGTTCATAAAGATTCTGTGTCTTTTTTTTGCTGCTTTCCTCAACGGCCATATGCATCCCTTCCTCTCCGGCAAAATCGAAGTCAAGAATCAGTATTCCTAAATCTTCGCTCATTTCCGAAGACCTCCGTCAAGCACTGCCTTTTCCCCTGTTTGCTCCTCCCACCGTTTCACAATTACATCGCAATAGCGTTCGTTAAGCTCCATAACATACGCCGTCCTGTCAAGCTGCTCTGCCGCGATAACCGTTGTGCCAGAACCGGAAAACGGGTCCAGGACGATATCACCGGGCTTTGAGGAATTCTGAACCAGATAGCCGAACAGCGGGACCGGCTTCATGGTCGGATGCTCCTTGCTCCGGGTCGGCTTGTCAAACCGGAGAATCGTTGTCTGCTTCCGGTCGGAGTACCACGCATGGCCTGCGCCCTCGTTCCATCCATAAAGGCACGGCTCATGCTGCCACTGGTAATCCTGCCGCCCAAGCACAAGGATGTCCTTTTCCCATATCAGGCACTGGCGCACCTTCCATCCAGCGTCCATGCAGGCCCCGCGGAAATCGTACCCGTTGGAATCCGCATGCCAGATATAAAATGCCGCTCCCGCTTTCATGGACTGCCTGGCAGCAGTGAACGCTTCCAGCAGAAACGCACGGAAATCCGCATTGCTCATACGGTCGTTATCTATTTTCAGCGCGTCCTTGGTTTTGCCGACATAATCCACGTTGTACGGCGGGTCTGTCAAAAGAAGGTCTGCCTTTGCGCCGCCCATCAGCCGCGCCATGTCATCCACGTTCCGGGCATCGCCGCAGAGCAGCCTGTGTCCGCCCATTATCCACAAATCGCCGCGTTTCGTGACAGGTTTTTCACATTCCTCCACGGCTTTATCTACATCGAAGTCCTCGTCTTCCACCGCTTCGCCCACGCCCAGCTTCAGCTGAAGCCCGTCCAGCTCCGACCGTGTGAAGCCTGTCAAAGAGAAGTCGTACCCGCTCAAATCCAAATCCTGAAGCAGGTCGCACAGCTTTTCATCGTCCCATTCGCCCGATATTTTGTTCAGGGCAACGTTCAACGCCTTTTCCGCGTTTTTATCCAGGTCAACGATGACCACGTGCGCCGTATCGTACCCCAAGTCCAGCAGCACGTTATACCGCTGGTGGCCGCCGATAATCGTGCCGTCCGAATTGATTATGATCGGGTCCACGTAGCCATACGTTTCAATGCTCCTTTTAATCCTTTTGTATTCCTCATCTTCCGGGGCCAGGGCAACCCTCGGATTGTACTCTGCCGGATGCAGATCCGACAGGGGCCGCTCTTCCATATTCAGCTTTGTTTTCATGCCGCACCTCCAATCTGACCAGACTAACCGACCTTGCGTAACGAAATACCAAAATTTTTTTTAGTTTCATCCAGAAAATTTCCGGGCCTTCCGCGCCCA
>OOIH01000771.1_pt1 | contig 48974 bp, 70 predicted proteins | sample 1691801 | NCBI WGS metagenome assembly OOIH01 (sample SAMEA1061690, study PRJEB22710) | metagenome
ATAGCTCTGCCCGTACACCAAATTCTCCCTCGCTGTCCGCCGATCTTGTGCCCAAGATCGTGCAGAACTGCATGGAAACATACTGGCTGATTTGGATGGAAACGATTACATTATTTATTTCCGGGTGCCCGCTGAACTCCAGATTTTTCAGCGTGACCCGATTGGAACAGCCATTGACCGAAATGCCCTTTTGAAATGTACAGCCGCCGGCGCCCTCAATCCAGATGCTGCCGCCGCCATAAAAGCCACGGATATTCAAATACTCGTTCAGCGTTCCGGAAACCTTGACAGTCAGATTTTCATTCAGCAGCCGGGGCAGGGCGTTGATAAAGCCGGGCAGCTCGCTGGCCGCCAGCTCCACCGTCCGGCTGGGAATTACCGTCTGTCCCAATTTCCCCTGCAGTATTGCCTCGATCTCCTCCTGGTTTAGACCGCCGCCGGTCTCCAGCTCCTGGCCGTCGTAAATCAGCTTCATCTGCGCACCCTCCCTTCCTTTTCCGCTGCCCTGGGCATCCGTAATCACATACAGCCCCTTCGTTTGCTCTGCCTCCGGCAGGGCGTCGTATTCCGCCTGGGTCATGCCGCTGACAAGCCTGGGCTTCAGTCGGTCGAAGAAGCGGGCCAGACCCGCGCTGTCCAGAAACCCCACGCTCAGCCCTCCCCGGTGATGGCGTCAATCTCCGCGTTGGAGATGGCCGCAATCTCCAGGACCTGGCCCAGGGCGTCCCAGGCCGTGCCGGTCCAGGCGTAGTTCATGCCCGTGTCCTCCACGTTCCACACGTCGCCCACCTCGTTCCCCGTCTCCGGCAGGGCCCCGAAGCCGGCCTTGCTGCCCTTGTACTTGTACACGGCGCTGAGGTCGCTTTTCAGCGCCAGGTCCGGCTTGTTCAGCACATTGCTCCAGTCCACGGCATCCGCCGTGCCGCCGCCGGCGGCGCTGAGGACGCCGCCGGCGATGTTCAGCCCGGCTCCCACCTTCACGCCTCCCAGGGCCTCTGCCGTGGCCGCCGGGAGGGTGTAGTTCTCCAGCCCCTCCAGCTTGGTCTTCTCCGCGGCGGTGTAGTCGTTGGTGCTGAGGCCCTTCCCCGGCTCCTTGTCCACCTTGCCGGAAAGCAGCGCCTTCACCTTCCCCCACAGGTACAGCAGGCCGTTCTGGTCCAAAAACTTGCTCATTTCAACAGCTCCTCCAATTCCAGATTTGTAATGGCCTCCGCGGGCGGCGGGATGCGCCGCAGCTCCTCCTCCAGGCCGTCAATGGCGGACACCGGGTGCTGCGTCTCCGCGTCCCGGTGGGTCAACAGGCGGTGGTCCGCGGTCCCGCCCTCTCCGCCGCCGCCCGGAATGGGCACGGCGCTCAGCAGGGTGTTCCCGGCGTAGAGGCCCAGGTCCCCCGCCGCCGTGTAGTCCAGGGCGTCCGCCTTGCGGCCCAGGGCCTGCTCCCACAGGTCCGGGGTGGGGGGCCGGGCGGCCTCCCCGGGGGCCGCACCCTCCAGAATGGTCCCCAGGTCCGCCCAGAGGGTGGGCAGCACCAGAGTCTCCCCCCGCCGGCCGCACACCCCGCACTCCAGCCGGGGGCCGTGGCGCTCCAGCACCTCCCAGGGGACGGCGCAGGTGTTGCGTTCGTCCAGCCGTACCGAGCGGGAGACTGGCCCCGCCCGGAACACCGCCGTCCGCTCTAGGCCCGCCCAGTCCTCCGAGAAGGTGAAGCGGACCGCCGCCGCGTTCACGCCGCCGCTGGTCAGCAGCTCCCGCCGGCACACCGTCAGATTCGCTTTGTCCGCGTGCAGTTCTGTCATTCAGCTCACTCCTTTCTCTGGAAGGCGTGTCGGGGCGGGGAGTTGCATGGGGGGTGCATGTCAGGGGAGCATTCAGGGGGAAACAAAGGTCCCTTTTATCGCTTAAACGCGGTCCGCCTCCCCCAGAATTTCCTCCGCTTCCGCCCTTGTCAGATGCCCTTTTTCCACGGCCACCCACAGCAGAGCGGCCGGCCAGAGCCCCCGGTCATAGTTCCGCTTCACCCGGGCAAACCCGGGGCTGGCAGAGCCGGCAGCCTGTCCGGAGCGGGCGGAGAGGGCAGAGACCGCCTCCGGTTCCGCCAGCAGGACCTGCGCCTCCAGCGCGGCCGCAATGCGCTCCTCCGCTCCGGCCTCCTGGGCGGCAGGCGGGCTGTCCTCAAACGCCTCAATGGCCGCCAGGACTTCCGCGTCGTTCATTACTTCCGTAAGCACGGCGCCAGCCTTCTGATACCGCTCCACCGTGGAGGAGAACTCCAGGGCGCAGCCGCCGTTAATGGGACCGGCCGTGATGATCATCTTCACCCCCGGCAGCTTGACCCAGGGATACCGGTCCGCCCACTCCGCAGCGGTGAACTGGGCCCCGCTGGGGGTGATGATGGAATCAGTTCCGTTCCAGATTTGATATCTTGCCATGGTTCAGTCTCCTTTTTGTACCCGCCAAAGTCAGGCAGGCTGAATTTCAAACGACAGGCCCAGCAGTCAGTGCAGAAGGGGTCACTGCCGCGAGAAAGGCCCCGTTCAGCAAATCGTACAGACCCGCAGTTCCGTCGGGGTTTGTACAAGGAACAAAGTCGTGTGTTAATACACCGCTCTCATAGAACTTGCAGGAGTAAAGCTTGGCCTTGATTCCATTTACATTGGAAGCAGAGGAGCCCAGCAGCTTTACGGATGCCGTTGGATAGTACCCGCCAGGGCTTCCAGCCTTCAGCGTTGCATCCACCCCAAATTTTTTATTTGGGTAGTCAAACGACGCCGTCATCCTTCTCGCGCTGGAATCACTGGTTATGGAGGTCGCCGCAACGGTTCCTGTTATCGTGGACATGCTGCCTTTTATCCCGGAAGAGGCCACATAAATGTTTAGCTTTCTTGTGTGACTGGTAGTGCCGCTTTTCCCCGTAGACTGTGAATAGAACAAATAGGATGTTCCGCTGGATGGCTTTATCAGGGTCTCAATATCCATCACCATTTTCAGCTTGGAGGAGGGCACAACCCCAGAATCCAGATAACTGGTTCCATCCGACTGCACATATTCCACCTCGGTATACCCTGCCGGAAGGCGGGACGGCGGGAGGGCCGAATATGTCAACCTTGCAATTCCATGGACGCCCACATAGATTTTCGTCGCCTTTCTGGCGGTTCCGCCGGCCCCGATATACGCCGCCTTGACGCCTCTGGCCGTTCCGCTGACTCCAACAAACATGCCGTTCCCCATGCTGCCGCCTCACTCATAGACCACATACAGCGCCCCCGTTTCCAGTGGGGATGTGCCCGCCGTCAGGTCTGTGGTGCTGTACAGAATTTTTCCAAAGCCGCTGTCGTTGGTCAACTGGGAGGTGCTTGTGGGGACCACTGTAGACTCTGGAAGCGCCCCCACCATCTCTGCGGTGTAATCTCCCTCCTGGGGGGAAACCGCGCCCTCCCGCCCGTTGAAGGAGGTGACGCCGCCGGCGGCGCCTCCCGCAGGCGGGTCCTTCCAGGCGGTATCGTAATCCGCCTCTGAACGTTTGGCGAGAATCTGCCCGGCCCCGCCGCCGGGCGGGACGCCGCTGCCGTCTTTGCCTGCTTCACCCGGGAGTCCTTGGGGGCCCTGCGCCCCCGGTTCGCCCGGAAGGCCCCGGGGACCCTGGGGACCTCTGGGCCCCGAATAAAATCCGGCAACCTTTTTCCCATCCACATAAATTGCCATTGCTCACCTCTCAGATATATTGATAGACATCCACAAAATCGCCATAGCGTCCAGTTCCTCCGCCAAACAAGGCATAGTCCCCAACGGACGCGGCGTTCAGATGTCTTCTTGGGGTGCCAAGCCCTCGCAGCGGCATATGCACCAGGTAGGGGTCATAATAATCCGCAACATTTCGAGTTTCGCCATCTTCCACAAAGCTGCCGCCGGCAAAAACAGCAATCCCGGAAATCGTGGTTCCTGCTGGAAAGTATTTTCCGGCACTCAGAACCGGGGGAAGGGTTCTGGTGAGAAACAGGTCATAGGCCTCCACAATCGTCATATTACCATCACTGCTTTCTCCGCCGGCAAAAACCACATAGTTCCCTGCCCGGGCTGCGGCCAGACCTTTTCGCGCTGCACTCAGCCGCGCCGGAACGGAGCGCGTCAAAGTGGAGCTGTACGCAACGACCAAATCGGACTTTCCGCTGGCGGTTTCTCCGCCGGCAAAGATTGCATAGCTGTCATTGGACGCGGCGGCCAGCGCGCTCACTGCCGCCCCCAGCGCGGCTGGCGTTGTTTTGGTTAAAGCCTCATCATAGGTATCCGCGTCGCTCAGATAGCGGATATTGGAACCATGCCCCGCAGCACCGCCAGCAAAAACAGCATAGCGCCCCGCTGCCGCACCAGCCAGGCCGTATTTTGCTGTGTTCAGATTTTCCGCCATAGATTTTGTCAGTGACGCATCATAACAGTCTGCCAGATTTGCATCCGTGTAAGTAGTCCCTTTACTACTCGTATAAACGCATTGACCACCTGCAAAAATAGAATAATTTCCGGCACGCGCAGCGGCTAAGTTGCCTCTTCCATTGCCGTTTGTTCCCATTGGTGATAACAGATAGGGCGCTTTCAATTTGGTAAGATTTTTGTCATAGGCGTACGCCTCACCGGCTGAATAGAAATGTCCATCTTCTATTCCCCCGCCGAACAGAGCATGATTCACAGCAGACACGGCGGCCGGTTTTGAAACAGCCTCGTCAAACGCCTCCGCCTCACCGAAATAAACAATGTGCACCTCCGCCGTCAGCTTCGCGCTGTAATGAGAGGTCACCGTCACATGCACCGTATTGTACTGGGCCACGCCCCGGACGGCGGTGACGGCCCAGGTGCCCTCCGACGGCAGCTCCAGAACCACCGTCCCGGTGGTGGACAGCGCGGACACCTCCGTGTCCCCGTTTTTGGCGGTGACCACCGCGCCCACATCTACCGTCACCGTCAGGGTGGCCAGGAAGGAGCTTTCCATGGCCCCGGTGACGCCAAAGAGCCGGACTCCCTTCCGGATGTTTCCGGAGACCAGCCCCGGGTCCCCCTTGATGGTCTGGGTGCCGGCCAGATACTGGCCGTTGGCGATGGTCTTGTCCGCCGTCCCGGGCAGAATGGTCTGGGCGGCCAGAGACGGAATCTGCCCCTCCATCTTTCCGGCGGCTCCATAGGCGGTCTTGGGCGCCAGAAGGTCTCCGGGCCTGGCGGTGGCGTCCACGGTGTCGGAGCCCGTGGAAATCTGCCGGATGTTCTCCGCCATCTGGGCGAAGCCCGCGTCCTGTGCGGTGTCCACTCCCTTGTCAGTGATGGCGGACGCGAGCAACGATTTCCCATCACTGACAGAGGATTTTAGGTCTTCCAGTGCCTCCTGCACCGTCCCGTCCCCGTAAAGGATGTCATCCGCAGTGAGAGGGGCTTCCTCCTCCGCGGTCATCTCCACCGTGTGGGGCCCGCCGCCCAGCGCCTCCGCAAAGGCCAGGGAGGCCCCACCCTCCGCGGTAACCACGTTCTCCGGCACAAGGCCGCCGCCTCCGCCGGAGAGGGTGCCGTTATCCTTCCACGCCAGGTCCACGCCGTCAAACACATAGATGGGATACGGAGGCTTTGTGCCTATGCCATAGGCGTCTCCCGGCTGGGGGTTTGGCTGTGCCGTCTCCAAATCCGCCAGCGTGTCATAGTAGCCCAGAATCTTCAGGCCAGTGCCAGGGTCTCCCTTGGCGCCCCGGGGACCGGCGGGGCCCTCCGGCCCCTGTGCCCCGACTTCTCCCCGGGGAAGGCCAAAGGTCAGGTGAAAAACACCGTTCCGCACGGTCTTCGCAACCGAGGCGCTCTGCCCCGCAGGGAGGGTTTTCCCCTCCACCGTCAGGTCTGTCACCGCCTTTACCGCGCTGGAGGCTTTGCCTGCCGCCGCCTGGGCCGCGTCCACATAGTCCTGAAACTCCTGCACAATCCCCTGCTTGCCGAACTCCTTGAACTGCGCTCCGGTCATCTTCATGGCCGTGCCCTGCTGCTCCACAATCATCAGAGAATCGTCGTTCAGCTGGGGAACCTGCGGCAGCGCCCCAATGTGCTTATCTGCCATCGCTTAACCTCCTTCCAGTGCCTGGACCCGGCTGTCCAGCTCCGTGACCTTGTTTGAAATGTCCGAAAGGGTGTTTTCCATGGTTCCCATTCGGGCTTTGATGCTGTTCAGCTCAATCTGCATTTCGCCCAGCGCCTTGGTGAGGAACGCCCGCAGGCTGTCCACGCCGCTGTCCAGCTCCCGCTGTGCGGTGCTGCGGTAGGGATACTCCTCCTCCAGCTCCTCCTCCCCGGGGGCGGAGAGGTCCGGAAAGCCGTCCCCATGGTCTTCCACGCTGGAGATCACGGAGTACAGCCCGCTGGCCTCCACGCCGTCCCCCAGCTCCGCGGAGGGGTCAATGCCAGCGCCGGCGGCGGAGAATGCCTGATACCGGAACCCCCGCACCGCGGCAAGAAGGGCCGCGGCCATCTCGTGGGTGGCGTAGGGATTGACGGCATAGAGGTCCAGCCCGGTGTATTCCCCGGCGGAAACCACCGTGTCCCGGTCCACCTGGAAGGTGACGCTGGTGATGCCTGTCCGCTTTCCGTTGTTCCGGCAGTCCGTCAGCGCCAGGCCCACATAGAATTTCTCAGACAAGGACCCGCACCTCCCCAAACACAACGGCCTCCCCGTGCTCCGTCACCAAATGGTTCGTCTCCGCCGGAAAGGACAGCAGCGGCACCAGCCGGAGCTTTCCGGCGTCGCTGATGCACCAGTTGCCTCCATGGGCGGCGGCGATGTCCCGCAGCGCGTCCCGCCGGAAATACTCCCCCTCCGGATATGCGTTCATGACATAGGGCCGGTAGACATTCCGCTCGTCCAGCTCCACGTCCATGGAAGCCGCGATATCCCGGACCGCCTCCTCCATGGTGCAGGGGAAGGCAAACCCGGGGCGGGGCGTCCAGGTGATGTCCGCCTTCAGCATGGCGTCATAGGCCTCAATCTCCCATTGCCCGTCCTCCACGGTGCGGCGGTTGGTATAAAACACGCCCTTTGGCAGCCACTCGGAGACCTGCGCCCCATTCCGCAGGCGCACAAAGCGCCGGATGACCGCGCCCCGGGGGATCTCCGCGGCATACAGCATCAGCGTCAGCGTGGCGGACATGGCGTTTCCGATGCCAAAGTTCTCAAAGAGGCTGCCGCTGACACGGTGCTGAATTTCCGCCTCCGCCCCATACCATACGCCGCCGACGGAAAAGGCGTATTCCGCCCGGGTGTTCCGGTCCCGCGCCAGGGTCTTCCAAAGTGCGCTGGTCTGCTGTGCCATGCTACACCTCCGTGATGGTAAAGGCGTCGGAGCCCCAGGCGCCGCCGTCATCCCGCCGGGTTGTGGTCAGGCGGGCGGAAAAGGAGGAGCAGTAGAACTCCTTGGTCATGGGCCCGTGGAGATCCAGATAAGTGGCGCGGAAGGTCGCCTGGCTCAAATCCTCGTCCAGCCGGGCCAGCTGCGCCCGGGTCATGCCCATCAGCTCATAGGTAATCTTTCGCTTCTCGGCAATCTTGTCCCGGCGCAGGCGCCCGTCCTTGGTCCGGGTGGCTTTGCTGCTGTCCAAATCGTTCCGACTCCAGCCATAGCCGGTGTTTTTGACGTATTGGGAATAGTCGTGGCCGTTGATTACCAAAAGCTCCATTTTCTCACCTCGTCATGTCAGCAGCACCGGCTTCCCGTTGGAGCGGGTCATGGCGTTGATGTGGCGCACGGTGTTTTTGGCAATCATCTTTCCATCCAGCACGCTTTCGACTGTGACATGGATTTCTCCGCCCATACCGCCGGCCGCCTGGATGCCCTCCATAACCATCTGCTTTATCAGCGCCGCCGGAGCCTCCAGATTCATTCCGCTGCGCTGGTCGCCCAGGATGGCGGCAAACTGCTGGTTGGGCGGGATGACCGCGCCGTTGGCCAGACGGGGAAGCCTGACTGGAGAAACCGTCTGGATGTGGAAGCCAAAGGACCGCCCGCCCACGCCCGGCACCCAGTCCGGAACATCAAAGCGAATTTTGTTCAGCTGACTAATCAGCCAGTTCACAGCCTTAATCACGCTGTTCACCATGCCCTCTGCCGCGCCAATCATGCCGTTGACGGCATTTTTCACGGTGCCGACGGTCGCTTCAAAGGCACTCCCCAGAGGGCTTGTCACATGGTCCTCAAACCAACTGGAAGCAGATGCCCAGGAATTTTGAATGTCTGCCCAGGTTTCGCTGGCGCCGGTCCTAATGCTCTCCCAAAGGTTTGAAAACAGCTCGGTAATGGGAGACAAATTCCCATTCAGTCCATTGTGCAGTCCGGACATCAGGAAACCGCCAAACTCCTCAAACACTTTCGAGGGAGAGTGAATCCCAAAAAGGTCCTTGAACCAATCACCGATTTGGCTGAAAATCCCTTTCGTTTCCTCCTCGCTCACGCCCTCTTCCATCCCCTGCTCCAGGCCCTCGCCAATGTTCCGGCCGTATCCCGGCATATCGGCGGAAACGCCCTCGATGGTCTGCCGCACGCTGGACATGCGGCTTTCCAGCGTCACGCCAACATTGGCCTCCGGCTCGGAAAGGCCGGTGAGAGAACCGGCGTACGTGTCGATGGCCCCGCTCAGCTGGTCATAGGCGGTTATCGCATCGCTGCGAGCCTCGTTCGCCGCTTCCAGCGCCTCGGTCTGTTTCTCCTGCTGTTCCGTTAAAGCCACATGCTTTTCAATGTCCCACCAGGGCGTACTGGCCAGCTGTTCCTCGGTGTCTTTCAGTGCTTGTTCCGCGGCATTGATATTTTTGACCGCCTGCTCCGCGTCGGAAACCGCCTGATACCGGTCTTTGTATGCCTGCACCAAAAGCTCCTGCAGGGCGGCGGCCTCCGCCTCCTTTTGGAGAGACGCAATCAGCCGGTCCGTCGCTTCCTTGGTTTCCACAATGCGGCCCGTTGTTTCGTCAATGGTCAAGTGCAGTCCCTCAAGGCCCATGCTGTTCAGAAGCGTAACCTTCGTGGCCATAAGCTCCAGTTCATCCGCGGAGGCTTTGGCATTTTCATTGATTGCAAAGATTTCTTCCACCAGAGACTGCGCTGCGCCGATATCGGAAAAGGAGTGATTCAGATTTCGGATATTCTCCTCCAAGGTCTGCATTGCCGCAGAGGACCGGCCGGAGGAATCCTCGCATTCCTCCAAAATATTTGACATCACCCGGAAATCCTCCGACGCCTCATAGGCGGCCTTCCCGCCGCCAAGGAGCACGGCTGTCAAGGTCCCCACTACCGCGGCGATCCCCGCGACGACTCCCGCCACTAGGGCCGGGGCCCCCAGAATCACCGCGCCGACGCCTGCAAGCGCAACCCCCAGCAGCATCAGCGCCTCATTGGCCAGGCTGAATCCGTTCTGCAACATGGAGAAGAAGTTGGTAAACGCCAGTGCCGCGCCGCCCACAATCCCTCCAATCCCCACCAACGTGGAACCCGGCCCAAACACTGCGTTTATGGCTCCGGGGAGGTCGGCCATCTGGTACTTCAGCAGCACAGAGATGTCCTTGATCTTTTTGAAAAACGAGACGAATGCCGTGGCGACGGCGGCGATGTTCGGCACAACCTCCGCCGCGAATTTCACACCCAGCACCCCGGCAAGCACTGAAACCGCCGCCAAAAGTCCCGGGCTCCCCTCTCGGATGACCCCTTCCAGAAAATCGAAGCCGGCCGCGACCGCCGCTTGGACCGCCGCCCAAACCGAGGCGAGGATGCCGCCCCAGTCGACGCCGCTCAGAAACGCCGCAATCTGCGCTCCAATTTCCCCCCACTGGATGCGGGCAATGGTGGCTTTCATCTCATCGAAGAATCCCATAATGAGATTGCTGGCTGCCTGGGCCAGAGCGGGCATGTCCAGCCCGGTGAAAAATCCGGCAAAGGTCTCCAGGCTTATTTCGAACTGGGCCCAAAGCAGCCGCCCGAAGTCGTACCAGTCCACCTCATAGACCAGGCCGTTGACAAGGTCCGCCAACCCCCTGCCCAGACTTCCCCAGCCGAAGGTGTACAGAAACTCCGTCAGGAACTGGAGTCCCAGGTTCAGCCCCGCACCCAGGCTGCGGCCCCAGAGCTGCCAGTCAACGGCGCTTACCAGGGCGTTGAACGCCCCAGCCAGGTCCCGGCCAAGCTGCTCCACCCGCTCCAGTACGCCGTCGAATTGGAACGCGTCATAGAGGGTCTGGTTGAAGCCGTTGAAACTGGAGGCGAACTCCAAAAACGCCTCTTTCAGCCGCGGGATTCCCGCCAGCATCTCGTCCAGGGTGTCCCGGAAAATCTCTCCCAGGGTCCGGAAGGCTTCCCCCACCTCCAAAATCGCCCCGCCGTCCGTGTCCAGCTCCGGCACAGCGGCGTCGATGCCGCCGGCGCCGATGCCGCCCGCCGCGCCGTCCACGCTGCCGGCAGCCTGGTCCGCCAGGATGTTCAGCTCGTCGAAGCCGGCCAGCACGCCCTTCATATCCTTAGCGGCCTTTTTGGAGGCATCCCCGGCGCCGGCGGTGGCGTCCGCCAGCTTGTCCGTGGCGTCTGCCGCGGCCTGGCCGCTGGAGGCGATGTCCTCGTTGGCAGAGACCTGGCCCATGTTTCCAATGTTTGGCTTCCCGAACAGCAGCGCCGTCACCTGGGCAAACACCTTTGCCAGCTTCAAAAGCGCGGAGATGATGGCGTTGACGCCGGGAAGAACCGCCTGGACAATGGGCATCAGGGCATTGCCCACCTGCACCTTCAGCTGCTGGAACTGAAAGGCCAGCATGGCCACCTGGCCAGAGTAGGTGCTGACCAGCTTCGCCGCGTCGCCGGTTTGGAACCGGGTTTCCTGGAGGATGCCGTTGACCTCGGCCTCAATTTTCTGCGCCTGGGTCAGACGGTTGGCTGTGGTCCCGATGCTTTTGGCGTAGTCGTCCCACATCTTCGCCACATTCTTCGTCACACCGGCGTTGTCCACCAGGATGCTGTTCTCGTTTTTCAGGCCTTCCGTTGCGGTTTGAATCGCCTCGCCAAGCGAATAGCTGGACTGCCGCCCAAAGGCCGCACTGTCCTTCAGTGCAAGCATGAGCTGTCGGATTTGAGTATCGTCATATCCCCGCGCCGCCAGATTCTTATAGGCGGTTACAGCGTTTTCCAGCGGCACCAGACCGTCGGAGATGTATTCTTCAATAAAGGATTTGGCCTTGCCAAAACTCCGTCCCTGGCCTTCCACGATGCTCTGAAGGCCCAGCCACGCATTGCTCAAATTCGACGCTGCCCGGACGCTCTCCCGGCCGAAATTGACAATCGCCGCGGCGCCGAAGGCCAGGCCCACCGCCCCTGCCAGCTTCATCAGCGTGCTCTGCAGGGCCTTGGCCGAATTGCTCATGGAGCGGATGCCCCGGTCAAAGGGGCTGTGGTTCAGCAGAGCCTTAATTCGAATGGAGCCGTCATAGCCGCCCATCATGAGATCCCTCCTTTCACTGCGATTTGCAGATAAAAAGTTCCCGCCGTCTCAACCTCATAAAGACAGCAGGAACTTTGATTTTATTCGATTGTCACCCCCCCGGCTCCGGGGCCTTAAAGAGGCTCAGCTGTCCTGAAATCTGAGTGGAGAAGGCCTTCACCCAGAGGCGGGCTATAATCAGATTTAGCCTCGCCTCCGGGTGAGGGTGTATAAGGCAATCGGGTATAGCTTTCCACGGCCCCCGGTTGTCTTATCTTTTTATATCGTCCTCCAACTTTTCAATCCCACGTCTTACGGCTTCTGCCCTGCTGACCGTTTCCTGCTCAGTATATTCCTCAAGTATTTTTTCACTTTTGGAATCGAGGCGGATATGGATAGATTGCCCTTTGGGGTTGTCTGTTGGACGGCCTGTCCGTGGAGACACATTCATCACCTCACTTTTGTGGCCCAATAATATATTATACTTGCGGGCCACAAAAGCCAAGGCCTTTTTGAAGAAAAATATGGACAGACTGTGAAGAATATGGTACATTGTCGAAAAGGAGGGGGATTCTATGAATGGAGCAGTAATTGGCACTTTAATCCTCATATTCATGTTACTCATTAAGTGCATCATCAATCTGTGCATAAAAGCACGATGCAGCCCAGATATGACGGTAGCAGAATACCTTATTGAAAAAACCTATTTGAATCCAAATAAGGAATTTTCTCCTCCGTCTTCCAAACGGAAGCAGATGAAACTTGCAAGATTTCTAATTAAAAAAGTAAATGTCAACATGTTTATGGCGAATTCATGCACAAATCTCACCATGTTTATTGATTGTTATGACAAAGCAGCTGAGAGTGTTTCAAAAGTGCAAAAGTGCAAAAAAGCAATTACTAAGGAGCCTATTCGCACATATTACTCCAAGTATCGCGATTTAGGCGATGAATTTCAATGGCGTCTTTGTGATGCAATCAAAAAAGCAAAAGAAACCACAATTTTTGAAATTCAGGAGAAATACCAAAACAGCCGTGAATTTCAAGAAAAATCCTTTTCCCAGTTTGAAGATTCAATTAACGCCGCTAGGCGTAGATTTTCTATATATACCGCGCAATTTGCAGACGATTCCATTCAAGAAGTTAGAAACATGTTAGAAAGGTCCTCCCATTTACGATTCCCTTCGGACCTGAGCCTCTCCTCAGTAGACCATATGGAAGGCCACGATTTTGAATACTGGTGCGCAAAGCTGCTGAAAAGAAACGGCTTTGAACAAGTGGCTGTCACGAAAGGAAGCGGCGATCAGGGGGTTGACGTACTGGCTCTTAAAGATGGGGTGCAGTATGCTATTCAATGCAAATGCTATTCCTCTGACGTTGGGAATACATCTATTCAAGAGGTCCATGCCGGGAAAGCCTTTTATCACTGCCAAGTAGCGGTGGTTATGACCAACCGTTACTTTACAGCGGGTGCCAAGACCCTGGCTCAGGCCACCGGCGTTCTTCTCTGGGACCGTGCAAAACTCCAAGAACTGATTGTCTCCGCCGCCCCATGACCGGGGCGGCTTTTTATGCGCCTGTCAAACGTTCCGCTGTCTCTATGAAGTTGTCAAGGTGCAGATGGGCTGCCGACCTAGGGCTCCGGCTCTTTTACCCGTCTCAAAATGTCCGCGATGGCCGCGGTTTCCTCCGCGGTGTACTGCCCCGGCAGGGCAAAGCGCCGCTTCATCCGGAGGAACTCCGCCCGCTTCCTCTGGTCCACTTCCGCGGCCTCCGTGGTCCGGATGTCCATCACGCCGGAAAAAGCCGTGCCGCCCAGGTCCCCCAGCATGGAGACAAAGGAGAACCAGTGGAGCCTTTCCCGGCTGATGTCCAGCCCGAAGACCCTGCGGAAGGCGGACACCAGCCGTCCCGCGTCATATTCGAAGGAATAGACCTCCGGGCCGCCGTCCTCCTCCGCCGCCGTCTCCGGCGCTCCGCAGGACATGAACCAGCCCAGGCCCCGGACGGCGGTCTCCAGGTCCGGCATCCCGTTGCCGTACAGCAGGGACAGGGCGGTCCAGGTCTTTTCGCTGTCGCTCAGCTCCGCGTCCGAGAGGCACAGCTGAATCTGCACCCCAATCCGGTAGTCCGTGCGGATGAGCCAGCCCTTGTAATCCTCTGGCAGGCGGTCCAGCAGGGCGTTATACATTGCCGGTCCGGGCGGCGCTGTATTTGCGCATCCGGTCCGCCCGTTCCTTGCCCGCCTGCTCAAAATAGGGCATCAGCTGGGTGAAGAAGTCGTCAAACAGCTCCACCCCCGGCAGAATGTCCCCGAAGACCTTCCGGCAGGTGCCCTCGCCGAAAAGACCGTCCACCTCCGCCGCGATGGCCTGGTGAATCTCCCGGTCCAGCTCCGCCAGGCGGCGGCTCCGCTCCAGGCTGCCCGCCGGATGGGCGGCCTGGATCTCCGCCTCCCGGGGCTCCGCCTCCTCCGCCAGGGCCTGCACCCGGTCCAGCAGGGCGAAGAAACGGCTGGGGAACTGGTGGTCGCCAAAGTTCAGGACGATAGAATCGCCGCTGTCGTTGACCTCAATCTTCTTGGCCCCGTTCTGTACGCGAATCCCCGCCATGGTCACACCTCCCGCGCGGCGGCCGCGGCGCCCTCTGTGAAGGTCCGGGTGTCCGGGTTGAAGGTGCCGGGGATGCCGTCTCCCCGCCAGTTGATGGTGTATCCGATGGACAGGGGGTCCGAGGCCGCGCCGCCGTAGCTGTCCAGCTGGATGGAGACCGGCTGCTTGACGGCCGGGTAGCTGCCGCCGGCGGCCTCCTCAAAGACATCCAGCATCACCACGTCCGTATAGGCCCCGCTCATCACCGGAAGGGTTTTCCGCATCTCGTTGATGTACGCAAAGGCCGGGTCCCCCTTGACCGCCTGGGACGTGACCGGGGCGTTGGGCTGGTAGCCGGTGATCTCCGTGGTGGCGGTGTCCTGGTGGATGTACTGCTCCGTGCTGGTCTGGGGGTTGTAGGACACGGAGAGCTCCGTCACACCCTCGCCCACCAGGGCATAGCTGGCGGCGGTCTCGCTGGGCGTGGTGTTGATGAACAGCAAAAATGCGCTTCGTTTCTCTGCCATAGTTCTTCCTTTCCGTCCGGTCTCAGGGCTTCCCCTGATAGGTCAGCTTCATAAAAATCTGATGGTCCTCGTCGCCGTTTTCAAATAGGGCGTACAGCGCGGAGCGGGTGGTGGGCTCCAGCGCCCGCACGGTCAGCCCCGGGCCGATGTCCGGCGTCTGCCCGGCGGCCCAGTCTCCCAGGCGGTTCAAAAGCTCGTCCGCCTTCAGCCGCCGGTCCACACTGCTGCCGGGCTTCACGCGGTAAATCACCTTGAATGGATACTCCGCCGTATAGCCGCCCAGGATGTTCCGCTCCACGATATAGGTCCCCTGGACGATGGAGAGGGCCATGCAGGTCCGGTCGTCCTCCAGAAACTCATACCGGATGGGGCCCGCCTCCTCCGGCAGGTCCGGGAAGGTGTTCAGCCACTTGAGCACATTCCGGGAAATCCGGTCCTCCTCTGCCTGAGCCACCAGCTGGGACGGCCGCTCCTTATCCGAACTCATGGCGCACCGCCCTTCCTGCCACACGGATCCACTTCTCCTTGTTCTGGGCCTTGGACGCCTCAAACCAGTGGTCCTGGGCCTTGCTGTGAACCCTTTTGCTGTAATGCAGTCTGATTCCGGTTACCGCTTTCGTGGCGCCCAGCGGCGCAAAGGCGCTGCCGGTGCGGGGGTCCACCATCAATTTGCCGTGGTACAGGTACCGGGCGTAGGGCCCGGGATAGAGGATGGTGTCACCCAGAACCTGGGTCCGGTTTGCCAGAGATTTGGTCCGTGCCGGCACAAAGGGCTCCGTGTCCTTGGCCGCCTGAACCACAACCGCGTGCCTTGCCTCCGCAGAGGCCCGGGCCATCCGCCGGCCCAGCCGGTTCAGGCCCAGAATTTCCACTCCAAAGCGCAGCCCCATTATCTCCCCCCAATCTCCCAGTGCCTCAGCCCGCCGAAATCAAACTCCGTCACCTGGACGATGCGGAACACATCCCCGAACTCCCGCCCCAGCTCCTCGGCGGAGGCGTCCGGGTCCACGGCCTCCCCCCTGATGAAAAAGGCCTCCTGGCTGTCCGTGAGGGTCCAGAGCCCGGCGCGGTCCGCCGCTTTCCGGAACGCCGCATAGGGCGCGTACTGCCGTTTCCCGCCGGTGATGCCGTCCGACGCCGCCGCGTCAAAGGGGATGTGCAGCGCGGCGCGGTCCGCGCTCTTGCGCCCGCTTTCGCCGTCTGACACACCTGTGGACACCTCCAGCAGCACGCCCTTCAGAAGGGTGATGTGATGGGTGACGCGATCCTCCAGGGTGTCCGGGTCCGTCTCAATCCGGGGGATGTACAGCGTCACGGTATGGGGGAGCATCATCATACCCTTCCACCGCACCGGTACCCCTGCACGCCGAACAGCCCCGCAAAGGCCGGCGCGTCCCGCAGGTACTGCGTCACCGCCTCCCGCTTCCGCTGGCGCAGGCTCTCCAGCTGGGCGGCGGAGAGGCCGGTGCTCTGGTACGTCCGGCTCCAGCTGCCCACGGTCTCGCTGGACAGCGCCGGCTCCGCCGAAAAGGCCCCAGCCAGCAACCGCTCCTCGTCCTGAAAGGCCTCCGCCGCGGCGCAGACCGCCCGCCGGACCGCCTCTTGGTCTTCGGGGCTTTGCGCCTGCCCGCTCCGCCCCCGGGTCATGGCCCGGACGTAGGCGGAGGCCCGGGCCGCCAGCCGGGGGAAGTCCCGGGAGGAGATGGCCTCTCCCAAGTACTCGTTGGCGTAAAAGTCATACTCCACACAGGCCACGGGCCCCGCCTCCTCTCCTTATCGGCCGGCCTTCGCCCGGGCGGCCGGTGTCTCCAGGCCGCCGGCGGCGGTCCTGTCCGCCACCTTCAGCACCGCCACCTCGTCCATCCGCTCAAAGGAGGGCAGGACAATCTCCGAGGCAAAGAGGTTGACGTTCACCGGGTGCTCCTCCAGAACCCGGGTGATGGCCACGCCGGTGCTGACGATGCTCACCTCCGCCGTGGGGGAGGCCATCAGGTCCGCCTCCTCGGGGGTGGTGCCGTACCAGGTGCTGCCTAGGGCCCCGTCGGGAATCAGCGCCACGTAGCCGTCGGGCACAAAGGCCCGGGCCCGGCCGCTCTCGTCCCGGTACATCTTGTCATACACCGCAATCCGGAGGCGGGAGGTGCCGCTGACCACATTCTTCACCTCGTCGTCGGTGAGGTAGCCCAGGGACAGGCCGCTGGCGGTGAGATAGCGGCGCTTTACCGCCTCCGTGGCCGCCAGCAGGTTGAAGGTGGCGGTGTTCATAATGGCGGCGGTCAGCTCCGTGCCGGTGCGGCTGCGGACGGCGTCCTTGGCGGCCTTGAAGTCCTGGAAGGGGTCCGCCCCGGCGGCATCGCTCCACTGGCGGCTGCCGCTGAGCGCGGTGTAGCCGTTCGCCTTCCAGCTGCCGTCCCGGTCATAGCGGTAGGTGTAGTCCACGCCGTTGGCCCGGATGGCGATGCCCGCCTCGCCGTTCTCCGGGAACAGCAGCTGCATAATCATCCGCTCCGGCACCACGCTGGCGCCGTCCAGCAGGGCGTTGGCGTCGTCAAACACCCGCTCAATCATGGCCTGGGCGTAGGGGTCGTTGGAATCCTGCACCCGCAGCAGCTCCTGGCGGTCCTTCTCCTTCAGCTTGAAGCCCTCCCGGAAGAAGGGCATCTCCGTCTCCAGCTTCTCAAAGCCGATGCGGCCGCGGAAGGTGGCCCTGGCGTCAAAGGCCGAGGGGGCCAGAGACACCGGCAGGCCCTTGGAGCCCTTCAGCCAGCTGAGGTCCAGGCCCGCCTTCTTCCGGGGCGGAAACAGGCCCGCCCCCAGATAGGGCACCTGGGCGGAGGCCGCCTCCGTCCACTGGGCGGCAATGGCCGCCGGGGTGAAAAATGCTCGCAGATCCATCTTCGTTCCTCCTTACACCGCGTCGGCGGCATTTACGCCGGTGTTCTCCCGGAAGGTGACGCCGGGCAGAATGCCCTTCATGGTTTCGGCCGTGGCGGTTGCCCCGGCGTGCTCTCTGCACTGGGCCCAGTCCACGATGCCGCTGACCACCAGGGCGCCGTTGGGGTTGTCCGCGGGGTTCACGTCGTACAGCAGGATGCCGGCCGCGCCGGTTCCGTCGGGGGCGGCGGCACCCGCCGCCGTGACGGGCATCCCGGCCGGGACCGTCTCCGTTCCGGTCAGGCGGGCGGGGATGGCCTGGAAGTCGTCCGAGGCCAGAATCTCCACGCCGGCCACCGCCGGGGTCTTTTCAAATCTCATCGGGATTCTCCTTTACAGATAGTGTTTCAGCACATCGCCGGAGGCCTTTCGCCCCGCGGCCCGGGCGGCGCCCATCTCCCGTGCCTGGGCCACGTTGGCGGGCACCGGCTCCGGAGGCGCGCCGCCGCCGCCCAGCGGCCCCAGCAGGCGGGGGGCGGGCCGCTCCGGCGCAAAGGCGTCCGGGTCCGCCTCCCGCTGGGCCTGGAGAAAGCCCTCCAGGCCCTCCAGGGCGCCGTCCTTCAAGGGCAGCTTCTGCTCCTTCAGGGCAGCGGTGAAGGCCCGCTCTGCGCTCTTGGAGCTGAATTTCAGCCCCCGCTCTCCAATGGCCCGGGTGACGGCCTCCGCGTAGTCCCGCTCCGCCAGCCGGGCGGTGAGGGCGGCGGTGTCCTGGTCATACTTGGCCTGGAGGTCGGTGAGCCGCTGCTGAACGGCGGCAAGGTCGCCATTGGACTTTTTCAGGCTCTCCAGCTCTCCCTGGACGGCGGTCAGGGCCTCCCGGGCCTCCGCCAGGTCTGTCTTGGCCTGGGTTCCTCGGGCCTTCTCCCGGCCGATGTCCGCCATGTTCTCGTCCAGAATCCGGTCGACGGCGGCCTCCTCCAGCCCCAGGGTTTTCAGAAACTCGCGTGTCATGGGTGCTCCTCTCCAGCTTCGCTTTTTTCGCGTGGGTCGCCTCCACTGCTGTCCCGTAGTTTTGCGACGTCGGGCCGGTCAAAAATAAAACGGAGCCAGCCGCCGGATTCCCGGCGGTCAGCTCCATTTCGCTCTTCCCGGCAGACGGTTCCTGCCAGGGTACGCTGTTCGATTGTCAGAGGTTTTCAGTCTTCGAAAAACGGCACCACGTCCGGCAGCTCCACGCCCTGCTCCAGGGCCTCCTGGAGGAAGCCCATGAACGCCTCGTAGGTCATGGCATCGTAGTTCAGCTCGTCGTAGCTATCTGGGCCAACTCCATGGTTCTCATCCATATATTGATGCGCCAGCTGCCTCAGCTCCTCGGTAATCTTCCCCTTCCACATATCACACCAGTCCTTTTAATGCTATTATAGCATCCTTTTCAAAGTTTGGGAATAGAATATGGAAAAGATTCAAAACATCTTTATTATTTTGGAATTGAATTCTCCCAAACTGCGCCCATGCTTCCAGCTCCAAGAAGCCTTTCGTTCTCCAATAATTCCTCGGGTGACCATAGCCATAGTCTATTTTTCCCACTGAAAATCCATTTAGAATATCGGCAATCCCACGATATTCTTCTTTGAACACCGTTCTTCCTGTCAAAGAGTTTGTTTCAAACAGATTGGGGAATTTCGACACAAGGTACTGTTTCACATCGCCTCCGCTTGCTGCATTCAGCGCCAGGTAGTCGTTCATCAAACTTTCCGAAAATCTCTGACTGACCCGCCCGCCCACATCCATTCTGTGAAACAGCTCATGCACCAATGTGGAGGCATCCGCATTCGCTCCAATGTGGATGATATTCAGCCCGGGCCCTGGGTGGAAATACGAGCGGGCCCCGCTTTCCACAATATAATCCGCATTCCGGTACACCTTCCGCAGCGCCGCCCGCATTTCCGGCGTGGTGCGGGCCATGCCGTCATGGAAGGACTTCCGAAGCCCTTTGGGCAGCCCGCCAAAGCCGGTCACCTTCCGCAGCTTGGCCGCGCTCTTGGCCGCTCTCCTGGCCCGGTCGCCAAGATCACTTTCTGCCGCCGCCAGAGGTCCGCCGCCCTCCAGCACCCGCAGCCGCTCCGGCTGCTCCGGCAGCCCGGCCGCTTTGCTGAACCGGCGGTACTGCTCGTTCAGCCGCCGCAGGCGGACGGCGGCCGCCTGGGCCTCCTCCGGCAGGCCCGCGGCCGCAAAGGCCCCCTGCCGCCGCCGTTGGCGGCGGATGCTCCGCTCCAGGCTCCGCTGCATCTGGGACGCCTGGTAGTCGTCGTACTCCCGGCCCTCAAATTCGATTTTCGGCCGGTTCTCCGGCTTCATGGCCTCCAGCTCCGCGTCGGTGCAGGTCCGCTCCGATACGCCCTCAATAAATGGCCAGAAGCTGTGGCGCTATCGGCAGTTCGCCCCTCCTATGCCAGTTACGGAACCATATCCGCACGTCTTTTCAAAATCGGGATAACTGTTCAAAATATCACCCCCTATAACAATCTTCGAAATTGCCAGCAACGATTTCGTAGGGGCGGTTATCAACCGCCCGTTCCCCCAGGCTTCCCGGCCGCAACGGCCAGGCCCTGTCCCCCCAGATTGCCCCTTCCCCCGGAAGCGCCGCTCCTGTGTGGCTCTGCGGGCGGCTGATAGCCGCCCCTACGGGGTGCTGCGCGGGTTGATGATTGCCATAAATTGCCTGTCCTGTTCATGGATGCCGCTCCGGTCCTGCGCCCCTGCCGCCGCGTTTCCACCGGTACACCTTCCCCTGCCATTTCGCATGGTTCTCCCACCCGTTTGGCCCGTCAATATTCCGCGCCCCCAGGTGGGCGGTCACCTCCACCAGGTCCGTCTGGAGGAACTCCATGCTCTGCTCCCGGTACCGCTGGTTCAGCTGGTTCACGCCGGTCATGACAGCCCTTCTCACGGCGACGTCCACACTGTCTACGTGCCCGCTCTCATAGCTGACTGTTTTCAATCCGCTGTCCGCCAGCTGCCGCACGGCGCCGGCAATGGCCCGGTGATAGCCAAATGCCCCGGACTGTATTTTCAGCACCGCGGAATCCAGGGCCCACTGATACGCCTTTCCCGGCTCCAGCAGCACCCTTCCCCGGCCCTGGTGCACCAGGAAGCCCATGGATTGGGTGATGTTTTGCAGCTGGCCCCGGGTCTGCTGGTAAATGGCCCAGACCGTCTCGTGGTCCACAAGCCGCTCTGGGGCCGTGAGGCCCGCCAGGCCGGCGAGGCCGCCGTAATACTGCCGGTTCCGCCGGACCACGTCCTCCAGCAGAGCGGCCAGAGTCTCCTCACCCGCGCCGCTGGTTTTGGCAATGGCCTTTTGGATGTCTGCCAGAGGGAGGCCCAGACCCCGTAGGGCCCGGAGGTTCTGGACCGTCACCTCGTTCAGGGCCCCCGCCGCCCGCAGCCGGGTACAGATGCCCTCCAGCAGTTCCTGCTCCAGGCCCCGGTACTGCTCCGCCAGCGCCTCCGGCAGGGCGTCCAGAACCGTGGGAGTGAAGGGATAGGTCACGGGGCTTCTCCTTTACCGCACGCCGCCATCCCCCAGGAACAAAAGCCGGAAGGTCTCCCGGCCCTTGGGGGTCACCAGGGTCTGGGTGCCGCTCCATTGGGTCTTCTCGTTGAAGCACTCCTTGACCTCAAACAAGCCGCCTGCCACATGGGGATGATAGGGAAGCAGCTTCCCCTTCTGGTCCCGATAGATGTACTTGTGCCGCAGCAGCTCCGAAACAAAGGCCTTTGGGCCAATCTCCAGCTGCTTGGCGGTCTCCCGGAAATTGGTCAGCAGGTTCCGTTCCACCAGCTGGTCAAAGTAGTCCGCCTTTGGGCGCATCATCTGGTTGTCCACCGTCAGGGCGGAAATGCGGGCCTCCCGGTCCGCGATGGTCTTCTGGGCCAGCAGCAGGGCCTTTGCCATCAGCTCCTCCGGCGTCATGCGGTCCTGCCCCGCGATGTAGCCGCCACTGCGCCGGATGGAGGGCAGGACTTCATCAAAAATCCAGCTCTCGAACTCAGCGGCCCCCGGAAGGTCCGACCGGGCCGCAAGGCGATAGATGTCCCCCTCGGGGATGAAATTCATTTCCTGTTCTCTGCCCAGTTTATCGGTGAGGTGGCGTTTCACCACCCCACGGCAATGCTGCTTGATGGCATTAGTAGTGTCCTTGTAGCCCAGCGCCGCCGCCACGTCCTTGCCGCAGAACAGCGTCACGCCGTTCTCCGTGATGGTCCGCACCTCTCCAAACTTTGGGCTCCCAAAGATTTGCAATTCATTCATGGGGATTGCTCCTTTTTATCAATGCAGGCAGTTCCTTCCCCGCCCGGGATTTCGTAGGGGCGGTTATCAACCGCCCGTTGGCAACAGGCCCGTCCGCAACAGACCGGGCCCCGTCCCCCCAAGATCGCCCGTTCCCCCGGACGCACCGCGCCCTTGCGGCTCTGCGGGCGGCAGATTGCCGCCCCTACGGGGTGCCGCATGGGTTGAGGACTGCGGCAGAATGGCTCTCCGGACCCGCAGCAGCTTCACCGTGCCGCCGGGCCCGGGAATCAGCTCCACTCGGTCCCCCCGGGAGAGCACCGCCTCCGCCGCCGCAATCTGCCCCGCATCCAGCCGTACCAGGTCTCTGCTCATCACGCACCGCCTCCCTCTCTCATGCCCCGCGCCAAAAGCGCTCCGATTTCCGCCGGCGGCTCCTCCGCCAGGTCCGCCGCCCCCGGCAGCATCCGGCGGGCGGTTTTCTCGTCCTCGCCGTACCACTTCATCCGGAACTCCCAGTCGTTCATCAGCCCGGCGGCCACCTGCTGCAGGTCCAGGGCCAGGTCCTGCCGGCGGGTGTCCGGGTCGTCCAGCACGCCGTCACCCCAGCGGTACTCCGTCTGATACACCCCCGCCGGGGCCAGGCCCTCCAAGGTGCACAGGGCGTCCATGGCGTACACCAGGCCGTCCAGGGCTGTCTCCAGGGCCCTTTGGATGGCCCGCTCCGTCACATACTGCCGGTGCCTGGCGGCCAGCACCTCCGTGGCGGTCTTCTCCACGCTCTGGGGGTCCGACAGCGTGCCGTAGGACAGCCCCACGTTGAACTCCATCCGCTGGAGGATGTGCTGAAAGCCCCGGTACAGCGGCTCGTCCCGAAAAGCGGGGCTGAACTCCCGGAAGAAGTCCCCGCCGCCGGAGAAGGGGCCGAAGAGGAACAGCCGGTCATCCAGCGCCTCCGGGCCCTTGGCTGTGTCGTCGGCAAAGATTTTCCGCTCGCCGCTGCGGTACTCCCACAAAAGCTGCTCCCACTGCCGGTCCGCCTGGCGGAGCAGGTCCGCCGTGGGCCCCGCATAGACCGACACCCCCAGGGGGGACGCCGGCTCCAGGCCGTTGCCGCCCGGGGGCCGGAACCAGGCGAACAGCGGCCCCTCCAGGTGCGCAATCTCCGCCCGCCGGGGGAGGCCCCGCCAAGCCTCCACGGCATCCAGCGGCACCTCCGCCCCGACGGCGCCCTCCGCGCTGCTGCGAAAGGCCCGGTGCTCCACCACATAGGTCCGGCCCCCCTCTTTTCGCGGCAGGAAGTCGTGGTATTCCAGCTTGAGGAACCACTGGGCCCCCTGCCGCACCGGCCGGCTCTGGAACACGCCGCCCACGGCCCGCCCAGTCCCGTCAAAGCGGGTGGGCGTGAAGCCGGCCGTCACCGTCTCCACCCGGATGCGGCCGTCCTCCGCATAGGGCCGCAGGGCCGCGCCCCCCAGGCACAGGCCCAGCTCCAGCGTCCGCTCCAGGTCCGCCGCCGCCCTTTGCAGCTGGGCGTCCAGATAGGCCCCCCGGGCCCCGCCGGAGACGGCGGCGGAGAACTCCGTCAGGGCGTGGCGGCTCAGCTCCCGGCCGATGGCCGCCGGCAGGCCCAGGGGCCGCACCGGGCCCTTCGCCCAGGGCGGCTGGTTGGTGTACAGGTCCCACCACAGCCGGGCCCCCTCCTCCATGACCCGGGAGGCGGCGGGGCGGACGCCGAAGGTCTTTTCCAGGACGCCGGCGGGCAGCTGGGGCCGGGTCCGTGTTTTGAACAGGCCCCTGGCCCAGTCCAACAGGTTCAAGATGGCTTCCTCCTCACTGCCCGCGCCGCTTCCAGATGGTCTCTGTGGCGTAGCGCACGGCGTCGATGTGATGGTTGTTCCGGTCCGGATAGCCGCTGAGAACGGCCCCGTCCCGGGTTCGTTCATACTCGTACTCCGCAAACTCCCGGTACGTGTCCGGGCACCGCTCCGGGTCAATGACAATCTTCACCAGGGACTGCAGCCACTTCATGGAGTAGTCCACGCTGCCCGGCCCCTTCTCCGCCCCCAGGCACCGGAGGCCGAAGGTCCGGTAATCGGCGATGCTCTTGGGCTCCGCGCTGTCGGCGGTGATGAGGTCCTCGCCGGTGAGGCCCCGCTTCCGCAGAAGCTCCGCCGTCTCCCGGTTGCCCGTTTTCAGGGCGGTCAGCTCGTCGAAGATGTACAGCGTCCGCCGGGCGGCGTCGTAGTGCACCCGGTTAAAGGCCCAGGGGTCCGGATAAAAGCCCCAGTCCACGCCGCAGAGGACCCGGTCAAAGGCCGCAATCCGCTCCGCCGGAATGGGCTCCGGGGCCAGGTTCTCAAAGACCATGCCGCCGCTGCCGTTGGGGATGCCCAGGTACTCGTGCTCATAGGCGGCGGGGTTCCTCTGCCGCAGGTCCTCCGCCTCGTCCAGAAAGGCCCGCCCCAGCCACTCCGGCGGCACGCTGCGGTAGTCGGAGTGGGTGACCCGGCGGCTTTCCCTGGGCAGGGCACAGGCGCGGTTGGCCCAGTTGCTTTTTGTCTTGGGGGGATTGAAGCTTTTGAAGATATAGGCCGCGTCGCCGCCGCGGACGGCGGACTGCTGAATGCTGCGGCACTCCTCGTCGCCGGCAAACTGGTCCAGCTCCTCAAACCAGAGGATGCCGATGTAGCCAAAGGGCGGCTTAATGGATTTCAGCTTCAGGGGGTCATCGGCGCCGCGGAAATAGATTTTCTGCCCGGTGGAGCGGCAGGTGATTTCCAGGGGAGACTTCGTGTGGCTGAAGTCCCCGCCCAGCCCCAGGGCCTCAATGGCCCACCGCACCTGGGTGAACACGGAGTCCCGCAGGGTGTTGCTCACCTTGCGGCAGCAGAGGGCGTGCATCTCCGGGTGGGTCCGCAGCAGGGAGACCACCTCCAGGGAGACGAAGGAGGACTTGGCCGAGCCGCGGCCGCCCTTTTCCACATACTCCGTGTGCCGCCCGGCCAGGATGTCCAGATGGTCCGCCGCAAAGGCCGGGGCGATCAGCCGGGCGGGAAGCTCAAAGGCGGCATGGCCGCTGTCGGCCGGGGCGCTGTCCTTCGGTTCCCAGGCGCCCAGGTGCCGGCCCAGCAGCTCCAGGGCTTTTAGCTTGTTGGCGTACTTCAGCGCGCTGTCCGGGGCGTCGGAGGCGGCCATGTCCGTGATTTCCCGAAGCCGGTCAATCACATAGTCCTGCGTGACCTCCGTGCGCTGCCGGCGGGCCTGCATGGCGGCCTGGACCGCTTGGGAAACACAGGTTTTCCCAAGCAGCGCCGGGCCGGTCCGGTCCGCTGTTTTCGCGCTGTATCCTGCTCTCCGGGCCGCGGCGGTGGCATTCAAATCCACCAGGTATTCTTGTACAAACCGCTCCTGCTTCGGTGTTAATGCCATACCACCACCTCTCAGTCAAAGTCAAATAGCGCGGGCGGCTGGGAATCGAACCCGCCGCGGGCGGTTTTGGAGACCGCCCCGCCGCCTTGGTACATGCGCCCGTATGCTTTGCGCCGCCCCCAGGGGAGAAACGCGGCCCTGCGGGAGGAGGCTCCCACAGGGCTATTATGACAGAGATTTTCCATGGCTGTCCCACAGTTGTGGGACGGTCAAAAAAATTTTTTCCGGCCCAGCAGATAGTCGGTGGAGACTTCAAAGAAGTCCGCAATTTTTTCCAACGAACGGATGGTGGGCTCCCGCTCCCCCCGCTCATACTGCCCGATGATGTTCTTGCTCAGCCCGCACAGCTCCCCCAGGGCCTTACGATTCATCCGCCGTTTCTCCCGCAGCTTCCGGAGCCGCTTCGGGAACTCAGATGTCACGGCCTTCCTCCTTCGCCTCCGCATACGCCCGGCAGTCCCCCGGCAGCCAGAACCGCCGGCTGCGGCCGGTCTCCAGCAGGAAGTGGCAGGCGTACCACAGGTGGTCGCTTCCGCTCTGGGAGAGGGGCCGCCAATACCGGCACCCCCGGCACCGGCCTGGCCCATAGTCCCCCCGGCGCTTCATGGCTCCCGAGGCGCTGGCGCCAGCGCCTCCAAGGCCCGCAAAGCCTCCGCCCCCAGACGGCAGGCCTCTCTGATAGCGTCAAATCGCTCCTCCGAGGTCTCATACATCCAAAGCACGTCCTGGATGGTCTTTGGGTCCAGAATCCTGGCCGCTTCCGCTCTTGTCATGGCGTCTCACCCCCTCCCACTTCTCCAGCCCGTCCAGCACGTCGCACAATCTCAGGGCGTTCTCCGGCGACGGGTCCTTCCGGCAGGCGGCCTTTGCCGCCTCGGTGTCCCGGGTCACCCGCCAGTGATGCTCCGTCAGCCGGTCCGCAAACACCCGCCGCTTTCCGGCTGCCTGCGCCTGACGCACAATCCGCCGTTTCTCCCCGGCGGCGGCCTCTCTGGAGAGGACCTTGCCGCAATAATCCCGGTACACCTGCCGCAGCGCCAGATAGGCAGACTGCTCTTCCGCCGGCAGCCCCTCCGGCAGGGGCTCCCCCCGCATGGCCGCCCGCTCCCAGGGAAACGCCAGCTCAGCCATGGGGCTCGCCTCCCAGATACCACGCCAGCAGGTCCACCGCCGCCTGCCAGCCGTGGCAGACCCGCCAAAGGCAGCCCTGGCCGCGCAGCCATTCCCCCCACCATTCCTGTTCCGGGCTGGTATGGCCCCGCTCGGTTTTCATCTCGATGTACAGCCCGTGGTACCCTCGCCGAGGCACCGGCAGACACAAATCCGGCACGCCCGCCTTCACCCCCTGCTCCTTCAGGTGCCGGGCCTCTACGGCGTCCCGCCTGCCGCCGTTGGGGATGTGATAAAGCCCCGCCAGCTCCGGATACTCCCCCCGGTGAAGCCGGGACCAGGCGATCACATTGGCCTGGTGCTGCGCCTCGCTCTTGGGATTGGCCAGAATCCGAATGCTTGTTTTCATACGCCCCTTCGCCTCCAATGGACCGATAACCGGTTGATAATCTGACTGGCTTGTCCCTTTGTCAGGCCTTGACAGTCGAAGCCCCGGCACTGCCGTCGAATCAGCCGCAGCTGTCCTTCCGTGGCCTCCGCCCGCCCCCAGCGCTTTACCCGGTTCAGGTCCCAAAGATACCGCTGGTCTTCCCCGTACTGACACAGGGCGGCGTAGGCCCGGTCCAATGCCTCCTGCATGGAAACACGCCCGTCTGGCAGCTCTACCGTGCCCAGGGCATCCGGGCAAGGGATGGTCAGGCGTCTCCCCGCCAGAAGCGAGCAGGTCAGGCTCCCGTCCGGCAACTTGAACCAGTTGACATCGTGCGTCTGATACTTCTGTCCTCTCGCCCACAAATCCACAAGCTCCACGTTTCGAATCCAGCTCTCCGGGCAGTCACTGGCCGCGGCGGCCCGGATGGGCAGCTCCAGCAAATCCCCATCCAATGCCTTTCTCCGCCCCTCCGGAATGCCGCTTACATCCAGCCCCAGCAGGCTGGGGGCCGTACACAAGGACGCGTTCCCGGTGATGCCCACGCAGTCGATGAGGGTCAGCCGTTCCTTTCCCGGCCACAGCCGCAGGCCCCGCCCCACCATCTGGACGTACAGGCTCTCGGACTGGGTGGGCCGGGCCATGATGACTGTCTCCACCCGGGGGATATCCGTCCCCTCGGTGAACACCTGACAGTTGATGATGCAGGGAATCCTGCCCTCTGTAAACGCCCGAATGATGGCCGCCCGGTCCTTGGTCTGCCCGGTCACCACCGCCGCGCCGGGGATTTTCGCCGCAATCTCGTTGGCGTGGCGGACGGACACCGCAAAGATCAGCGTAGCCCCCTTTGCGTACTCCCGGTACGCCTGAGCAATGGCGTCCGCCGTGCCGTCCATGGCCTCGTCCAGCTCCCCGGGGGCGTAGTCCCCACGCCGGGTATGGACGGCGGTCAGGTCATAGCCGATGTCTGCCCGCAGGCAGCGGATGTCACAGAGATAGCCGTTCTCAATTCCCCAGCGCAAATCCCGCTGGAAGATGATTTTGGAAAACACATCGTCCAGCCGCACCTTGTCGCCGCGGTTGGGCGTGGCCGTGACGCCGATGAGCTTCTCCGGCCGGAAGTACTCCAGAATCCTCCGATAGCTTCGGGCGGCGGCATGGTGGGCCTCGTCCACCACAATCAGACAGAAGTCCTCCGGGCCAAAGCGGTCCAGACGCCGCGCCAGGCTCTGCACCGACGCGCTGACCACCTCCTCCCCATGACTCCGGCAGGGTCCCCGCTCCACGCCGAAGGAGCAGGCAAAGTACTTCCTGGGCTGCTCCGCCAGCTCCTCCCGGTGGGAGAGAATCAGCATCCGCCCCCCATGCCGGGGAAAGCGGGAGAACGTCACCGTCTTGCCAAGGCCCGTGGCCATCTGGATGAGATAGCTTCCCGGCGGCTGGGCGTCCACCAAATCCACGCACTCCTGCTGGTATGGTCTCAATTCCATGTCAGTTCTCCTTTCCGTGCGACCGTGCGGCTTCGATTCCCACGGTCGCACAGGCGTTGTACGCCTTAAAAACCGCGCCATTGCCGGCTTTTTGGCGGTTTGTGCAACTGTGCGACTTTTCCCCCGTTTTTTCACATGTGCGGGGAGATTTTTTCTTTTAGGCGGACGCAATTTTTTCACGCATAAACTTGCTTGTGCGGGGGAGGTCGCACAGTTGCACAAATCGCGCAAAGTGCCGCAAACCCTCGGAAACACAGAAAAGCTCCGTGTGCGGCCTTTTCAAAGCGGGTTGTACAAAGTCGCACTCATAAAGGAAGTTCGCCGTACTCATCCGATTCTCCGTCATCTGGCGGCAGCCGCATCCAAACGCAGTGAACGGCCACGCCATCGATGCGCTTCGTTTTTGTGTACCCCTTGCTTGCAGTGATAATTAATTCCTTCGACTTCAAATGCCCGAGCAGCGCCTTGGACGATAGCCCGGCCTCCTCACACGCCTTGTTCCAGATGGTGCGGTTGATAATGGCCATGCCGCCGTCAATGACGCCATAGCGTTCTCCGCGCTCCGCGCTCTCCCGGAACTGGTTCACATGGGCCGCCACCCAGCCGCACATATACTCGTAGCCGCGTTCGGATGTGCTGACCTCGTTCTTTTCTTTTAGGAACTCGCCCAGTTCAGAGGCAGCCAGAGCGCGGCCATCCTGAAAAATCCATTCTGTGGCAAGCTGGTCCGCGGTGATGATCAAGGCCGCTGCCATGGCCTGTTTCTCTGTGGTATCGCTTTGAATACAAGCTGTATAGTTTTCCTCGTAGAGAGCCCGCGCCCTGTCCATCTCGCCGTCCTTACACAGGCGGTCAATAAACCGTTTTCCAGCATGGCCATAATTGAGTTTCAGGACGCCCGCGGTGCGGTGGCCATCTTGGATGACGGCCTCCCCATAGCGGCACTCAATCTCCACCACGCGGTTGGCCGCGCCGGCGCCGTCCGTTTCCCCCACCAACGGTGTTTCCCCGGAGGTAATAAAGCAGTTGGCCCATTTGGGTGTATAGTCCAAGCCCAGCCCCCGGTTTCCCCGCAGCTTTCCGGACCCGGCCGCCAGCTCGTACACATTGAAATTGACTCTCCCATGCCGGTCCCGGGCCAGCTGCAGCTCGTCCAGAAAGAGAGGGAGCGAGTGCAGAAATCCGGCCATCAGCTCCACGCCCACGGATGTGCTCTTGAAGGTCTGAAGGTACGCGCCGCCTGCGGTGGGGTTCGCCCACACGGACGCCCCCAGCATCTGTGCCACGGTCTTGCCAGTGCCGCTGTCCATGCTCCACAGGTGGACGAAAAACGGCAGGCACCCAAGCGGCTCCACCAGCACCGAGGCGAAGGAGGCCGCCAGTACAATGCGGGCCGCCAGGCTGTAGGAGCGGGCATCCAGGGCCTCGGTAAGCCAATTGCCGAGGCTTCCGGCCTGGCCGATGGCTTTATATATCGGGCGGAAGCTATCCGCGCTGTCGAAGGTCACGCCCCCCACATAGGGAGAAAACCCCTCCTCGTTCCAGCCCATGCGGCTGACCGCCTTTACCTCTGGGAGAAGCTCCCGGTTGCGGTCAATGGCGTCCCGCAGGAAGTCTACCAGCGCCTGGGCCCGCTCCCCGCTGGTGACCGAGATGCCGCAGTCCGCCAGGGCCACAATGTCCGTGGCCTTGGCAATCCGGCTCATGGGCACCACCAGCTCGCTCCAGGGGGCCCGACCCTCATAGCTGCGGCGATAAGCCAGCTTCACCTTGACCGTGTTGGTATCAATGCTCCGCAGCAGCTGGACCGGCATGATGGGGTGGGTGCAGGCGTAGACCGGCTGGCCGGAGCCGCCGCGGCGCCAGATGCCGCTTTCGTCCGCGGTCCATTCACCCACATTCAAGTCCAGCGCCTGGTCCAGAAAATCGGATACGCCGTCCTCCCGGCCCGCCAGCTTTGCCCGGCGGGCCTCCTCCCGATAAGCCCTCAGCCGCTGGGCAAAGCCGGAGACCCGCTGCTTTCTGGCCAGGTCCCGCAGGTCATACTCCGCCTGGGTCCGCTGATAGCTGTCGGGGATCCCCTCCAGCCACTGGAACACCTTTCCGCTGCGGAAATCCTCCGCGTGAAACTCCGGAAGGAAAAATTCCGGCTCGTTTTCCGGGACAGCATCCCCGGGCTTTGGCCGGTTTTCCGCGTACTGCCGCAGCTCCTCCAGGGTGATGCCGTCCCTCAGGTGCTTCTGGACCTCGTCCAGGCTCATATGCTTCAGAACAACGCTGAGGGCGTCTTTTCCCTCCTCCACGATTCTCACCTCCTGTTCTCTTTCTCCCGGGAACGGATTCTCCTCACCCCACCTTCTCACAGATGCCCGTCCCAAAGCTGGCGGAGCCGGAGACCCAGTAAAACTGCCCGGGATGCTCCGGGTCCTCCACCCGCTTCCAGGTTCCCTCCCGGCGGAAGGGCGGCACGCCGGGGCATTGGGGCGTGATCTCCAGTACGCCCTCGTAAATCTCCAGAACCGGTTCGTTCATGCGCGTCTCTCCTTTCCCATCAGAACGGCAGAACGCCGTCCTCGCCGTACAACTCCTCAAATTCCTTGTCATCCGGGAAAGCGCTGACCGGTCTGCCCGCAGGGTTTCCGCCGGCAGCGCCTTCCCGTTTGGAATCCCCGAAGTACACATTATCCGCCACAATTTCCGCGCTTTTGCGCCTGCCGCCCTCCCGGTCGGTCCAATCGCGAATCTGCAGGCGGCCCTCCACAATGGCCATGCGGCCCTTGGCCAAATATTTGCTCACGAACTCGGCGGTATTGCGCCAGGCCACAATGTCCAGAAAATCCGTCTCCTTCTCGCCGCTCTGGGATTTGAAATCCCGGTCACAGGCAATGGTGAAGGCGGTCACGGCATTGCCGTTCTGAGTCCGGCGCAGCTCCGGGTCACGGGTCAGACGGCCCATGACGGCGATTTTATTCAGCATAAATCCTCCCATTTGTGGTAAGTCACGCTCTCCCGGGTCCACTCCGGGTAAAAGCCCTTGAGATAGTCCGTCAGGAATTGGTACAAATCCGCCCTGGTGACGCCCTGACCCAGCTGCTCCAGGCCGCCCCCCCCGGCCGGCCGCACAGAACGCAGCGCCCGCCGTCCCGCCGGAAAACCTTCTGTTTCAAGGCCGGGGAAAGGGCTGTGGCTTTCGTCTCCTTATGCACGCGTCCACCTCTCTTTCATGGATTCCAGCTTGTCCGGCGTCAGGGTCTCAATCCCCTGAGCCTTGCAGTCAGTTACAATCAAATCAATGAGGCGGGCCATCTGGGCGGTGTCATAGGTACTGGACCCATAATACAGCAGCAGTGTCGTATAGCCGGGAGAGACGCCGGGCATCTGCTCCGTCAGCCAGCCCTTCCCGTGGCTGCTCCAGATCTCCCGCAGCTTTTCCGCCCCTTCCGCCGCCACGCTGACGGTCTCACAGTTCCCGCCGATTTCCGGAATGTAGTGCCGGTACACGGCTTCCGGAGAGATGCCAAGGGCGGCGGAGAGCTTTCCCGCCAGAACCCAGAAATAGGCGTTGGCATCCAGGGAGCGCCGCTGCCGGCGCGGCTGGAGGGCAATCTCCAGCTCCTTTCCCCTCAGCCGGTCAAACCGGTCCCGGAAATCCTCCTCCAGCTCCAGGGTCAGCCGCTGCTTCCGGTTCAGCCCCAAAGCCAGATCCAGCAGACGGCCCGTCATGCCGGTTCGCCGGCATTGGCCCGTTTCATGCACTCGCCGCAGAGCGGACGGCCAAACTTCCGCTCGCTGTAGCGCGCCATGTCCCTGGAAGGCCAAAGGGTCCCATCCTTACGCCTCACCGGCTCAATCACCACTCCGCAGTCCGCACAGGCTGGCGGCACAGGCGGCGAAACGGGTGGAGGCGGCGCGTCATCCGGCGGCCGGCCGTATTTGGAGCGCCCGGCTGCCCAATACACATCCGCCCCAAAGCCCAGAGCCTTGCAGGCCACGCTGATAGCGTCGGTCAGAGCCATTTTGAAGCACTCATCCGAGGTGTAGAGTCCGCTCTTTTCCCGGGCCGCAAAGGCCGCGCCGCCGGTTCCGGGGACGGGTTCGGACCAGGTATCCTCCAGCCTGTAAAAGAGATCAATGTCCATAAAGGCGGCGATCTCTCCATTGGCGCCGGGTTCCAGGCGCTTGTCCCGGATCACATATTTCCACCCCATCCCGCAGGGTCCAAAGCGTTCGGTCAAGGCCTGGATGCGCCACATGGGGTTGATGTCGGTCATGCCCTTCAGGCGGCCGCCGCCAATCGCCTTTTGGGCCTCCGGCGGCACCGCCCGGACCGCGTTGTAAAGCTCCATGTTTTCCATTTACTTCACCACCACATTCCGTTTTTTCACAATGGCCGCGCCGGGGATTTCTTTCCCCGCCTGAAGGTAATCCCTCAGGCGGATTTTCAGAAGAACCGGCGGCTTACAGCTCAGGCAGTCCGTGCAGCCGCTCTCCTCCGCCCAGCGGATGACGGCGGCGGTATCCGCAATCTCCACGGACTCGGACGCCCGGAAGGAGACGGCGCAGCGGGGTGTTTTCAGGGCCCGGCCGTCCAGGAAGTGCTCCAGCAGCTCCTTCAGTCTCTGGGCGCGGCCAGAGAGGGTGCAGCTCCGCTTTGTCAGCTTGTCCGCCTCCGCTTTTACCGCCTCCGCCTCCGCGGAGGCATTCTTGTACCACAGGGCCAGATTCTCTATCAGAGCCGTCCGCTCCATGTGCAGGGCCGCAAAGGCATCCGCGTCCAGCAGCTCCCCGGTCTCCGGGTCCACCAGCTCATAGAGCCGCCGGTCCACCTCATAAAGCTCCAGGACGGTGTTCATCCGCCTCCTCCTTTCCATAGGGGTCAAATTCCGCCAGATAGGGGCTCTCGCAGTACGGGCAGCGGGACTCGCACAGGGTCTCCCAGAAGCCGTCCGGCTGGGGCTGGTGGTACCGGCGCAGCGGCCGCTCCGCCAGCACCGCCCCGCAGTCCTCACAGCGCACCATGGGGGGGCTCCTCCTTTCTTTGGCAGCGGTTTTCCGCTGGCGGCAGATGCCCCTGCCGCCAGCGGTACACCGTGCCTCTGCTGATGCCCAGCTCCCGGGCCAGCTGCCGGTCGGACTTTCCGGAGCCCAGGGCCCGCTCCGCCTCCTCCCGGCTGTGTGTGGGAGGCCGGCCGGCTCCCGGGCCCCGCCGGCCCCGCCGGGGCGGCGGCGTCTCGCCCAGCTGGGCCAGCAGCTCCCGGGCCCCGCCGGCCCCGCCGGGGCGGCGGCGTCTCGCCCAGCTGGGCCAGCAGCTCCCGGATGTCCTCCCGCCGGCACAGGCACAGGTCCGCCAGCACCGTGAGCATCTGCTGCTTGTCCTTCCCCTGCCGGTATGCCCGGAGGATCTCCCCGGGGGTCATGTACATGACTCCGCCTCCCTTAAATATCAACGTCTGGGTCATAGGCCTGCTCTTGCTCCGCCGCCACAAAATCATCCATGACAATGTCATTGATGTCATCAAACGCGCAGGGATATGTATCCATTAAGGAACTGGTTTCATAATAATCGAAAACGGAGCATTGGCCGTTGCGCTTGAGCCGCTGGAGCTTCCGGATTTCGTCCGCCAGGCCCCGCCGCATGAACACGTCCCACGCTTTCGGGTGGGTACGCCGCAGCATGGCCAGATGGTTTTTGCGAAATATCAAATCCGTGCCGCAGGCCATGCAGCCATTTCTTTTTACCCTGGTCCCATCATACAATCTGAGTTCGTATAAAGGTGAATAGGGCACCTCAAACCGGCGGATGTACTCCCAGATGTCGTCATCCGTCCAGATGGAGATGGGATTGCAGTGCCAGAAGCTGTCCCCTTCCGGCAGGTGGTCCCGATGGGACTCAAAGAGGTACCCTCTGGAGCAAAAGTTGGTCTGCCGGGTCCGGCTCTCCGCCGCCATCAGGCCCTTGAAAATCACATCCACTCCCAGCTCTGCCTGCTTCTTTTCGCTGGGCTCTTTTTTCAGGAATCCACAACAGGCCTGAGAGATTTTTACCTCCCGCAGAACGTCATAGTACTCTGCCAACTCCGGTTTTTGGCTCTTGCTCTTCGAGTAGTTCAGAAAGCAGTCGATGTTGACCCGGTGGGCCTTCAGTTTTGAGTAGGATTTGCCCAAAAGCGGCCAGCCATATTGGTCCACACACCAGAAGTAATTCTTTGGCGTTCCCGCCCTCCAAATCTTGTTGCGGCGGGCATAGGCTTCCCAAAGCTCAGGCGGGCACAGCTCGTCCAAAATGGTCGTCCGTTTGAGCTTCCCGTCCGGCTTCAGGATTTCATGAAGCCGGCCCTGCTCTGCAATCCGCCTCAAAACCTCGCACTGCCCCTCATATTTCAGCCCGTCCCGCTCCAGTGGGAGCGGGCGGACCTCGTGGAACCGCTTCTCGCCCCACTTTGCACCCAGCTCCCGGGCAAAACGCAGGCTCTCCGGATATTCCACGCCAGTATTTCCAAAGATGATGTGCAGCCGCGCTTCTTCCCGCGGGAAATAGCGGCGGATAAGGTCCCAGAGGACGGTGCTGTCCTTTCCGCCGGAGAAGGCCAGCGCCGGCGTATGGCGGCAGACGGCAACCGCCTGTCCAATGGCCTCCACAGCCTTCTGAATTTTGTAATCCAGCGGCTTTTTTTGTTCTTCAGCCAGCGCCGGATAGCTCATGTACATGACTCCGCCTCCTCGCCCGCCGGCGGGAAGAACCACACCGCCAGCGCCTGCCGGCCGTTTTGGAGGGCCTGCGCCCGGTCCGGGGTGTAGAGGTCCACCGCAAGGCCGCGGACGCCGGTGTCCGCGGCGTGGTAGCTCTTAATCATAGCCGTGCCCCCTCCTTCCAAGGTCACGATGTGTCTTTGCACAATGTTCAGATTTGGAAAGCCATTGGCAATTTTCTGGAGTATAATCTCCATCGTTGTCAATTCTGTCAAGCTGCATCCCGGCCTGATAGCCATGCTCATAGGACCATTTTGCAAAAGCAGGGAAATCATGGACCCACTCTTCACAGATGGAAACCCCCTTCCCGCCATGTCCGGCGTATCCAGTGGCGTTGGGATTCAGGCACCTGGACTTCATGGAGTGCCAACTTCCAAAAAGCGGCGTCCGGCTCATCCCATGCGTCGTCATACGCTTCGCGGTCATCGTTCTCACAAGGCATCCGCAACTCTTTGTTCGGCCAGTCAAAAAGCTCGAAGCACGAATAATCGCTTCTTTTCCACACTCACACTGGAAAAGCCAATACTTATCCTTGCTTTGGCTGTGGTCGAATCGGACCGCTGTGAGCATATTCTTTTTCATACCGGGGGAAACACCAGGCCGTGCCACTTATTCGACCTCCATCCAGTAAACCGATGCACTACGAACTCCTTGTGCCAGCGCCTCTGCATGGGTAGAGACGCAAAGGTCAATGTGATTCCCACGGATGGACGTTCCTACATCATCCGCCCGGTAACAATGGATTTCCCCATCGCCATAGTCAACCAGGACTGTGCTGCCAAGGGGAATCACCTCCGGGTCCACCGCAACGCTGACATATGGGAGCGCCGGAACACCGCGGGCCGTCATTCCGTCTGTTTTTCCGCAGCACACAAGACAGCAGTCATAGTGTGTGACCGTGCAGAGGCCCAGCTCCCGCGCCCAGGGGAAGCGCCGGGCCGCCTGGCTGTACTCCGGGGGAACCGCTTCCTCCGCGGCGCGGGGGTGGGGGGATAGGCGGTCTTGGGGGGACGGGCGATTGATCATCGCCCCTACGGGGGCCTCTGCGGCTGCCGAACCGGCCTGTCCGTCAAGGTTGCCGGCCTTTGCCCGGGGCCAGACCGCCGCCAGGGCCAGGACCTCCACGGCGATGGCCGCCGTCAGGGCCCCGATGGCCGCCGTCTTCCAGACCGTCCGGGCCCGCTCCGCCTCCGCCAGACGCCGCCGCGCCTCCCGGCGCTCCCGGAGCGCCCGGTCCAGGGCCTCCTGCCGCAGCTCCTGCCTCTTGGCCTCCAGGGCCGCCAGCGCCTCCGCCTGGGCGCTCTGGGCCGCCTCCAGACGCCGCAGGCGCTTGGATTGCTTGCCGCTCATACGCTCCCCCCTTCCTTCGGCACCCAATGGCCGGACTGCAGGTTTTCCGGCTTTTGCGCGGCGGATACGATTGCGCAGTCCGGCCACAGCGCTTTCTTGACGCGCATTCCGGCAAAGACGCAGAACCCATCGCCTGCCTTGATGCCGCGGCCTGCCTCGATGCCCCAGCCTGCCTCGATGCCCCAGCCTGCCTCGATGCCAAGGCCTGCCTCGATGCCAAGGCCTGCCTCGATGTCGCAGCCTGCCTTGATGCCCCAGCCTGCCTCGATGCCGCAGCCTGCCTCGATGCCATCGCCTGCCTCGATGCCAAGGCCTGCCTCGATGCCAAGGCCTGCCTCGATGCCGCAGCCTGCCTCGATGCCCCAGCCTGCCTCGATGCCATAGACTGCCTTGATGCCATCGCCTGCCTCGATGCCGCAGCCTGCCTTGATGCCCCAGCCTGCCTCGATGCCAAGGCCTGCCTCGATGCCGCGGCCTGCCCGAATATATCTGGCCCTGACACCTCCATCAAATCGGAGGCTCCCGGCAAACAGAATCGTCCGGTCCGGCGCGTCAAGTTCCTCGCCAAAAACCCGCTCCTCATTCGTCGGGCCCAGATGCTCCAGCAGCCAGCTGCCGAAATCCAGGCGGTCCTCCTCCGCGCAGCGGTCCAGCACCTCCTGATAGCCGCCGCCGTCCGGAAACACCCGCTGAAATTCCCTCTGCCCTTCCCGGCAGGCGCCCAGCTCCCGCAAATACGGAAGCGTAATCTTAAAATCCCCTGTCATACGTTTTCCTTGCCTTTCTCCCCTCCGCCTGCTACAATGGGGGCGGAAGGGCTTTTTTCTTTGTGCTTCCTCTGCCTCGTAAGCGTCGCCGCGCTTGCGGGGCGCTTTCTGTTTTCACAGGGCGATGATAACCGCCCCGGCCTGGAGTTCTTCCGCCAGCCGCTCTCCCGCCGCCTCCGCCGTCACGCGCCGCCGCGCTGCGGCGATGGGCGCAATCTGTGTCACTCGCTTCATGCTGGCTCCTCCTCTCTACCGGTCCAGCCGGGCGGCAATCCAGTCGTCCAGCAGGGTTTTGTAAATGGTGACGCTGGGCTGACGGTCAATCATGATGTAGTCTCCGAAGGGATAAGCCCCGTTCTGGATGCCGTTGCGCACCTTCTCCGGGCTGACCTTCATCCCCAGCGCCCGCAGTCGCTCCGACGTCTGCTGGGCGTTCAGTGTTGTGATGTGTTCTTCCATGGTGCTTCCTCCAGTTGGTTAATCTTCGATAGGAAACGGGATTCCCATCACGTCTTCCATCCGCGCCGCCCGCGCAGCGGTCACCACAATGGCGGTATGCGGGTGGTGGTTTTCCCGCAGGTATTTCACCAGCGGGGCGGAAAGCCGCCGCAGCTCTTCCGCCCCTGCGGCCACCGCCGCTCTATCGGCAAGGCTGTCCGCCGCGGTCTCCTTCGCCTTTTTGCGCTTCTCTGCCGGCATGGGTTCACCTCCTTTTATGCGCTGGGTCGGATGTGTTTCCAAGCCGAGTTTACAGTTTGTTTACGTGCGTATATTGACATTCCAATATTGTCCCATTAGAATATCAATAGCGTTGTTTGCTCACCCCTAATCGATACGGGTAAGAAATGGGGTGATTCAATGGCGCGAAATTCTGTGAGGACGTCTTCCAAACTGGCGTCCAAGGCTTCAAAGGCGCTCAGAAGTTCCAAAACCAGCAGGACCACCAAGTCGCTGGCCGCTTCCGCGCTCTCCAACCGGCGGCCTAAATAATGCCGGACTCAAACCAGTCAGGTCCACACCCCTGGCTGGTTTTCTATGCGCCGGGCTTGCATTCGGCGAACAGGTCAGAGACATCAACCCCCAGCGCCGCAGAAATGCGGGATAGATCACAGGGCTTGATAATCTTCCGGCCATTCAGCATGTCGTTGAACTGCTGCGCAGGATAGCCAGCCCAGCCAGCTACGGCATTCTGCTTCAACCCGCGTTCCTCAATAATGCGATTTACATTCTGGGGAACAACAAAGTTATAATCAGAGATGGACATTTATACAGCCTCCTTTCGAAGTTTGGGTTTCTCGACCTACAACGTCATTATAGTCGAGTATCTCGGCTTTGTCAAGTGGGCAAATAAAAAATGTTTGAAATTCTCAAACTTTTATGTTGACTGGCAAATACTTATGTGTTAATATTTCAATATAGGAAGGAGGTGCAAGTGTGGCTTTTCATGATAGGCTCAAAGAAGCAAGAACTAAGAAAAAGTTGACACAAGAAAAACTTGCACATGAAATCGGAGTAGCTAAGTCTACTTATACAGGATACGAAAAGGGTAACAGCGAACCGAATATGTTGGTTCTTTCCAAACTTATGGATGCCCTTGATGTAGACGCTAATTTTCTATTCCAGGATGAAAGCCGGATTAGATACGATACTCATGCAACACCTGCTGAAATGGAACACTTAGTAAAAAAATACCGCCTACTTTCCCTCAACTGGAAAGAAGCGGTAGACGATGTATTAGATATCGGATATCGGGAGTATGAAGAGCGGCAGGCCGCCCAGAAGGAACAATTGGAACAGGCCGCCGCCCTGCGGGAACAGCGGCGGCAGATGGAAGCAGGCGCGCTGCCAGAGCCGGAGAATGTGATCCGTTTCCGTGTGCCGGAATACACCGCCCCTATGAGCGCCGGCCCCGGCGAGGAAGCTATGCAGGAGTTTCCGGAGGACATTGAGCTGGTGCGGGAGCCGCCCCGGGGGACCTCTTACATGACCCATATCAAAGGGGACAGCATGGAGCCCACCTTCCACGACGGCGACATGGTCTTTGTCCACGCCTGCCAGGAAATCCTTGTGGGCCGCATCGGCGTCTTTTTCATGGATGGGAAACAGTGGGTCAAGGAGCTGGGCGACGGCACTCTGATCTCCCACAACCCGGCCTATGACCCCATCCCCATGCGGGACGACATCCGCTGCCAGGGCCTGGTGCTGGGTGTGTGTGACGAGAGCTATTTTGAGTGAGTAATCGATATATTTTATTTACAAAACAGAGTTTGAAAAAAGAGAAAGAGAAAGAGGTGCCACATGGATTTTACCGAACAAATCGCCCAATTTGTAAAACGCGTAGAATCATTGCGGAGCTCCATCCAAACCGAAGAGGCCACTAAGACCGCCATCATCATGCCCTTTTTCGCCCTGCTGGGCTATGACGTGTTCAACCCCCAGGAGTTCGCGCCGGAATACGTGGCCGACGTGGGCATCAAGCGGGGGGAGAAGGTGGACTACGCCATTTTGCAGGACGGCGAGCCGGTGATTATCATCGAGGCAAAATCCATCAGCCGAAATCTGGAAAAGCACGACTCCCAGCTGTTCCGCTATTTCTCCACCACGCCTGCCAAGTTTGCCATTTTGACCAACGGGGTCCGTTACCGCTTCTACACCGATTTGGAGTCCCAGAACAAAATGGATGCCATCCCCTTCCTGGACTTTGATTTGCTGAACATAAAGGAGAGCCAGGTGGAGGAACTGAAGCGGTTCCGGAAGGAGAGCTTCAGCGTCTCCAAGGTCTTCGACGCCGCGTCCCTTCTGAAATATCAGGGGCGCTTCAAGGAAATACTGGCGGAGCAGTTCCAGACGCCGTCCGATGAGTTTGTCCGGTTTTTCCTGCAGGATGTGTATTCCGGCATGAAAACCCAGTCGGTCCTGGAGCGGTTCCGCCCCATTTTGCAGCGGTCCATGCAGGAATTTCTCAGCGACACCATGAACAGCAAAATCAAGACGGCTCTTTTTGCCCGGGAGGATGCCGAACAGCCGCCGCCAGCGGAGCCCCAGGAGCCGGCAAAGGAGACGGCACTCGTGCCGACGCAGGCGGAGATGAACGCCTATTACCACCTGAAGAATCTCTTTAAGAGTTATGTGAATTTAGAGGAGATTACCTATAAAAAGACCAGCTCGTATCTGGCGGTGCTGTACAAGGGGAATGTGCGGAACTGGATTTGCCGCCTGCTGGTCAGCGGCCCGCAGCTGGCTGTCATTTTACCGGACCAAGAGAAAAAAGAAATCCGGCGCAGTCTGGCGAACTTCTATGAGATCGGGAATTACAGCCGTTATATGATTTCTGTTCTGGGCCGTTATACGGATCTTTTTCAGCCCGCGGACCCGGAACCACCCATCTATCAGACCACCATCCGCCGCCGCTTCCCGAAGCGCCAAGACCCGCAGGCGCTGCTGGACTCAAAATAAAACCGCTGCCGGCGATGCAGCACCGACGGCAAAGGGGATGTGGTTTTGCAGCAGTATTTGTTGAAATCCACAAAAAGCGAATAAAGCAGTTGACAATCTTCAAGCAAGGGCATATTACATGAGGTACAACGAATGTGACGTTCTCCGTCACCCCCCCGTTGTGCCATTAAGCCCTTGGAACAGGTCCCCCAAAATACGGGGAGTGCCTATCCTAAGGGCTTTCGACTTTTGGGAGGGGCTATATGTTAAAAACAGCAATTTTATAAGTAAAGCATAAAAGAAAACGCTTCATTTAAAGTGTAGGGCTCTATGAATAAAGAGCTGAAAAAATAAAACTGCCGCCCCGGCGGCAGAGAGGAGCGGCCAATCGTCTATATGGCCTATTCAAAAGCAGCGATTTTCTTGGAATAATACTTGAGTAAATGCTTGACATACTCCATGGAGTATGTTATACTTATAATTGTCAGGAGGCAAGAGCTTGACAAACCAAGGAGGAAAGGATATGAACGCCATGACAGACAAGCAGATGCAGTTTATCGCCTGGCTGATTACCACGGCAACAGACAAATGCAAGGACATGGATGAGGTCCGAAAAATGAACGAGGAAATCCGGAAGCACTCCGCCGGAATCAAAGACGAGGACACCGACCAGCAATAAATGAAGAAGGGCGGCTCTTGCCGCCGCCCTTCCCGCATGAGGAGGAGTATTGTGGAAGAGGCCCGGAAAACTCATACCAGTTCTGCCGTAAAGCGAAGATACAATCAAAAGGCATACAAGTCCATTACGGTCCAGGTCAAGCCGGAGCTGGCAGAGCGGATTCAAACCTATAAGGAGTTGGAAGGAATCAGTATGTCGGAGCTGCTGTCCAAGGCGATGGATCTTCTGGAGCGGCAATAAAACCGCCGCCCCCGGCGGCAGAGCACCAGGGGCGGCGGAAGCCCAGTTAAATTTCAGGTAATTTCAAAAACATTGGAATACACTCTGTATTCCAATCCTCTCTTGGGATCTCTCCCTGCTCATCTATTCGCCCAAAGCCGAACTTTTCATAAAAGGGGACTGCTTTCCGGTCGGAGCAGAGGGTTCTGTATTCGATGCCGATTTCGGTTTCTCTCATTTCCTTCGCAATCGAAAATGCAAATTTCATCAGATTCGAGCCGATGTGCTGTCCTTCAGCATCCTTGGAAACCGCAAGCTCAAAAATTTCCAGAGCCGGGAAACCGTATGTGACATGATCTTCCGTTCGAGTATAAGCAGATGCCCGCAGAGTGATATATCCGAGGAGTCTCTCTTCTGACCCATTTTCCCGGATGAACACATGCGTTACACCTTTCCCCCGACTCCGGTCACTGAGGGCAATCAGGCGGATATATTCTTCATAATGCCCATGATTTCCACAAGAATCGGGGTTGACCTGGAAGCTCCAGGCCAACCCGGCATATTTTGGCGAATATCGTTCAATTCTGTCGGAAACGGTCATTTCGATTCCTTCACATATTTGGCAATGTCCGCCTGGTACTGTTTGAGGGTTTCCAAACTGATTGTCGGCTCTTCCTTCGGCTTCTTTGGGTCCACTTTGACCCGATACGCGTAGTTTCTGGCAACAGCAGACATCAAATCAGCTCCTTTCGTTCTCCCACACAGTATGCCCGTTTTCCAGTTTTGTTGCACATCCATGTGCATTTTTCACAAAAATTAAGCAAGAGTAATCTACTTTGTATTATAAGGCGTTTCCTGCAAAAAAGATATATTGGTTTTTTAATAAAAAAAGAAGATGTCCGTTGTCTGATTTGTCAAATGCGATAAAACCGCCCTCAGCGCTGCCAGCGCCGGCGGCGGTCAAAGGGCAGAAATCTCATGGAGAACTCTGCCCTTTCATTCTGTCATGATGGGAGGGGAAGCCCAGTGCACTGCCGGAAATGCCGGGCGGAGATCCCGGAGGAAAGCAAGTTCTGCAATCACTGCGGAGCGCGGCAGGCCCCGGAAACGCGGAAGGCCCTGAAGCGGGCCAACGGCACCGGCACGGTCTATAAGCTCCAGGGCCGCCGGAAACGGCCTTGGGCGGCGGCCAAAAACCGGGTTGTCATCGGATACTACGAGACCAAAACCGCCGCCCTGGAAGCTCTGAACCGTCTCACAGGCCGCTCCATTGAAGAGCGCTACAACATGACGTTCGCAGACGTGTTTGAGGCGTGGAAGGCGGAGCATTACCGGGAAATCACCGCCGCCGGGCAGGCGTCCTACAACCGGGCCTTTGCGGTCTTCACCCCGCTCCACAAAAAGAAGTTCCGGGACCTGCGGACGGCGGATTTCCAACGTGTGCTGGACCCGTACATGGCGCAGTCTCACTCCACCCTCTCCAAGCACAAGCAGCTGATCACGCAGATGTCGCAGTGGGCCATCCGGGAGGAGCTTCTTGCGACAAATTTCGCCGCCTTTGTAAAGCTGCCGGAGAACGTCCAGCGGGAAAAGGAGATTTTCTCGGACGCGGATATCCGGAAGCTGGAGGCGGACGGCAGCGAGGCAGCCAAGATTGTCCTAATGCTGATTTACACCGGGATGCGCATTGGGGAGCTCTTCTCCCTGCCGCTGGCAGACTGCCACGGAAGCTATGTGGTGGGCGGCGAAAAGACCGCCGCCGGCCGGAACCGGGCGATCCCCATCCGGCCGGAGGGGCGCGGGTACTTTCAATATTTTGCGCAGCAGGCAGACGGGCCTCTGCTGCTGTCCGGCTATGCCGGCCAAAAGGTGCCCGGCAATTTCCGGCGGCGGGATTATTATGCGCTGCTGGAGCGGCTGGGGATTGAGAAAAAGCCGCCCCACGCCACGCGGCACACCTACGCCAGCCGCGCCCGGAAGGCCGGGATGCCGCCGGAGATTCTCCAGAAAATTCTCGGCCACGCGGATTATACTACGACGGCGAATATTTATGTGCACACCGATATCGAAGAACTGCTCCGGGCCGTAGAGGGCCCTTAAATTTGATTGTAATTTGTTAGTAACCGAAAGGACTTAATGGCGTTTTATCCTGATTCAAATTCGCGGAAACCACTGAAAATACAGAAATAGATGGTTTCCGCCTGTTTGGGATTTCCTTTGATTCTGCTTAGCATGCAGCGGGTCCGTGCTTCAAATCCCCGCCCGGTCACCAGCGAAAACCATTGAACTGCAATGGTTTTAGGGCTTTCTGTTTTTATATGAAAATTCAGTTTGTTAGTAACTAGTCAGTAACAGCAGGCGGGAGGGCATTGGCCCTCCCGCCTGCTCTCTCAGCTCTGCGCCGCAATGTACCGCCAATACCTAGCCAGCTTCTCCGGCTGGGCGTCCCGGTCCTCCAGAAAGGCCTTGGCCATGTACGCATAGAAATCCATGCTGCTGCAGTTGGCCTTCTCCGCCGCCTTGACATAATCCGAATACATCATGTTCATGGCCACCCAGAATGCCAGCGGCTCGCAGGAAATCCCTCTCTGGGTCCGGGCCTCCTCTGTCTTCTCCATGGTCCAGTGAGGCCCTTTCGTCCCGTCGGCGTTCTCCATGCTGCTTACCCATTCCACGGCGGCCTCCCGGGTCAGGGGCCGGACATCCTCCGTCTTTGCCTCCGGCAGCGCCTTCCAGTGCTTTTGAAGATACAACAGCTCCGCCATCAGCCCCACAGACTCCCGCGTCATGGGACCGTCTGCAAGCGCCTGCATCTCCCTGCAAATTGTCTCCTGTGTAAACATGCTTACACCTCCGTGATGTACGCAAGCAGCCGCCCCAGATCCTCCCGGAAAAACGTCAGGTCTCCCAGAATCGGGACCGTCACCTGGAAACCCTTTTCTGGAATCTGTTCCTCGGCAATGGCGGCAATGCCCTCCAGGTCCACATTCCCATCCGCGTCCACTGCTCCAATCGCTGCCAGTGCCGGATTTCCCACCAACTTCTCCAGCCCGTGCTTCACGGCGTAGACCGCTCCTGCCACAGCGGCAATCTTTTTCAGCTGGCCGTTGGGGATGTTGACGGGGATTTTTGGGGCAAGTTCAGCATCAATAAACTTCACTGCTCCCCGTTCGATCTGCTCAATGGTTGCCATGTAAAATCCTCCTTAATGAGACAGCCGGGGAGGCAGGTCCTCCCCGGCTGCACGGTCAATTGCTGCGGCAGTCGCAGGTGCAGGCAGGCAGCGGGTTGTAGATCCTCTGGGGTGTCATGGCGGTGCCCACAGTCACGTCGGCGACCTCCTTGGGATAGAAGGTCTGATTGACGTAGTTGACAATGGCGTTGTCGCCACAGCGGCGCTCTTTGGCCTCCGCCTGAATGGCGGTCTCCAGGCGCTGGCAGCAGCAGTCCAGCCGTTCCTGCGCAATTTGGAAGCTGTCTTTGGTGGCCTGATTCTGGACGGCCTGCTTGGAAAGCTCACCCTCAACCTCCCGGAAGCGCTCATTGATATACTTATACAGCTCCAACGACTTCTGGTCGCCGTAGGTATTGGCGTCCCGGAGGGCAATCTGGGAATCCTTTGCGGCGATCTCCTGAACCAGCCGCATTTCCCGCTGGGTAACAGGATCGCAGTCACTGCCGCAGGGCGCGGCGCAGGAACGGCCCCGCAGCAGTTCTGCAGTAAGCATCGCGGTCAGCGCATCGTTCTGCGCCGTACCGCGGCCGCCAAAGAGGCCGGAAACGGCGCCAAGACCGCCCAGAGAGTTCAGCACACCCAGGGACAGACCGGCAATGCCAGTGCCAAGGCCCGCACCCGCCACGCCTTTGCTGGCGTATTCCTTGTTCATTTCCATAATGGTTCCTCCTGTCTTAATTTCTTAAATTGTAGCACAGATTCCCGTGGCAAACCTATCAATTTCCCATCAAAAAACTATCACAGGGCAAGGGAAAACCGCCCCGGTTAGGGGGCGGCTCTCTTACGGTTCACTATATACACAAGGAACATGTTGCCCTTCTGGCGCATCTCCCCAAGTATCGTAAATCCGAAAGTTGCGTGGGTTGTGTTCTGCGTCCTGCTTGCGGCAACGGCTGATATAGCTCTTTGCCGTTTTGATAGTGCTTGCAAATCCCCAGATGTGGGAATATCCGCCGCACACCTTGCGGTCACTTTCGTACTCCATAAAATAGCGCTTCATCTTATTCCTCTTTCTGCCCTCGTAACCTCCGGGGCGGGCCGCAGGCGGAATTGCTGTGTCATTTCTTCCGCAAGCTTCTGACAATAGCAAACAGGGACAGGCTGATGCTGACAGCCAGCAGCGTGTAAATCAAAGCATCCATACTTGACACATGGCAAGCGATTTGTTATTTTATTGGTGGGGGAGGTTTCCCTCCCCCACCCCTCATCAGGCCAGCTTCTCAATCAAGAGAATCAGAGCAATGATGAGGTTGAGAATTGCGGCGGTAAGGTTGATGTAGCTGGTCAGGCAGTCAACCTTTCCGCTCTTTTTTCGCTTGCCCATGGTGTTCACCTCCTTTCCATGCTCTTATTATAATACGGTTTACCCGTATATACAAGATGGGATTCTGCACAAAGTTAAACCGTATTTTTGTAAAAAGTGATACTGTTTAACGGTTCTTGTCTGTGCTATACTGGTGTAGGGTGATACGATGGTTTCAGAAACACAAAAAAAGGCAAGAAATAAATGGGATGCCGCCAATATGACGGTTCTTGGCTGCAAAGTTCGCAAAGACAAGGCAGAACAGTTCAAAGCGGCCTGCAAAGCTGCCGGGACGACGCCCAACGCGGTTTTTACGGCGGCCATCCAGCAATTTATGGAAGAACAGAACCGGGCCGGGGAGTAAACTCCCCGGCCCTCTGCCTCTTCACGGCAAATTCTCAGAATTTTCTCCTTGACCCTGCGGATGCGGCGGTCCACCGTGGGCACGGATATCCGCAGCATCTCCGCAATCCGGACCCGGGATTCACCCCGGGTGCAGAAGACGAACACCGCCTCCTCCTCCCGGGTGAAGCCGCAGGCCCGGCGCAGATACTGGAGTTCCTGGGCGGTAAAGCCCCGACGCAGGTTCATCCGCTGTCACTTCCTTTTTGGCGGGCTCAGCCCTTCCAGCGGCTCTTCACCGGCCGGACGTCCACGTGGGTGAAGCTGCTGTAAATCCCGATGCCGCCCTTGCCCGGCAGCAACGTCTCGGCGTAGGCGGCCACCTTGGCCGGCGTGACGCCGGGGACGGAGATGTCCGCCGCCGTGCCGTACTTGTGCTGGCTGTACGCCGCCCCGCCCACCTTCTTGTTGTGGGCCTCGGTGCGGTAGCCGCTGTTGACGGTCACCGCCCTGCCAAAGTGGTCTCGGATGCTCTGGAGCACCGTCACCAGCTCCGGGGCGATGAACACCGTGTCCGTGCCGTCGCAGCAGGCGAACTCCCGCACCTTGAAGTTCCGGGACAGGGCCACATTGCCATCCTTGGCGCGGCTGTAGACCTTCACATTCGCTCCGTTCATGACTCCACCTCCGGCAGGCCCGCCACGCTGGTCAGCAGGGACAGCGCCCCGGCCAGAAGAGACGCGGAGCCCGCCATCACCCAGTTCACGTCCCCCAGCGCGGCGGCGGTGCCGATGGTTGCCGCGGCGGTCTGTGCCGCCGTCTTCACGGCCCGGACAGCGGCGGCCCGGAGCCAGCGGCTCCAATACGCGTTTTTCATTGTGCTTGTCCTCCTTTGTGTTGTTTTCCGCCCCATCAGGCGGGCTTATGGAAGTTCTCCAGGTCGTCAATGCGGTGGTTGACAACCTTGATTTTCTCCTCCTGGAGCTCCGAGCGCTCCTCCAGGCGGTAGGTGCGCTCAATGAGGCTGTTGTGGGCCTGGACCTTCTTCTCCAGCTGTTCCAGGCGGTACTGGGTCAGCTTGCTGCTGACCAGGATGCCCAGCACCGACCCCATACCGGACCCCGCCAGGCCGATGAGGGCCACAATGACCGCGTCATTCATCTTGCATTCCTCCTTGCTTCACTCTGAATTTTAGACCGGTTTCCCCCCCGCTGGCAGGGGAAGCCGTTCCCCAATGTCCCGCGTCTTTGCACGAAATAAAGTCGGATTACAGCCATTTGTAACGGGGCCGCCGGCCGCCGCGGAGCCAGAAATCCAGCCAGTCGAAGGCCACAATCACCGGCCCGGCCAGCAGGCACCAGAGGGCGGCGTACTGCGGGCAAATCTGTCCCCAGAGATTGCCGGGCAGGGCGGAGTAATCCCAAATTGCCAGCCCCAGCCAGCGGTTGAGGACCAGCCCCGCCGCCAGCTCCGCAGCCGTAACCGTCAGCCCGCCCAGCACGGCCTGGAGCCACAGCGGCATGGCCCAGGGAATCCGCTCATTGGCCAGGTCCAGCGGGATACACAGCAGCGCCGCCAGCAGCAGCATGGTCCAGTGGGTACAGCCCCGCCAAAGGACCTCCAGAATGCCGTACAGGACGCCGCCGAACATCCAGCGGACGATGTGCCCGCGCAGCTTACACACCGGCCTCACCGCCCCCCCGCCGCCTCCAGGACCGCCGCCATGTTGGCCGCCAGGTCCTCCGGCAGCGCCGCGCCGTATGCAATGGCAGTCAGCGCCTCCGGTGTCTCACAGCGGCGGACCCAGGCGGCCAGGTGGTTGTAATAAGTGGTCTGATACAGCTTGTGGGCCGTGGCCGCTTGGGCCATAATCTGGATATCCGCCGCCGGGAAAATGGCGCAGAGCTGGCCGTCCAGGTGGTAGGGATACCCTTCGGCCCCCTGCTCCACCGCCGCCGTGGCCGCGGAGAGGTTAATCTGGTCCTCGGCGGTCAGGGCGATATGGCCGGCGCCCATGGACAGCGCCACGTCACAGCCCGCCGTGACGGCAGCGCCGCAGGCGTCGGACAGCTCCCGGAGCTTGGCGGCCCGCCGCTCCTCCAGGGTCATGAGCTCCGGATAGTCCTCCAGGCAGTGCTCCCGCCGCCACCGGGCCCGCAGGGCCTCGGAGCAGTCCGGCAGGCCGCTGAGCTCGCAGTCCTCCGCGAAGGGCCCGTAAACGGCCCCGTTCTCCGTGATGACCCGGTCGGCGGTGTAAGAAACCGCGTTTTCAATGACCAGCGCCGGGACCGCGGTCCCGGTTTTGTAAAGATACAGCGTCATAGTTTCTCCCCCTCTCACAGCAGCGTTCCGTCTCGCTTCACAATCAGTCCGCCGCTTTTCGCGTTCGTGCTGCCACCCAGCAGCTCCGGCGTTCTGCCCGCCAGCAGGACGATTCCGCCGTGGTACGCGTATGCTCCGGTCCCGCTGCCGGAAAAACCGTCTTCGTTATCACTGTACACGGTCACAATGGAACTGCCAGATGTTAACATGGCGGTTTTGCAGTTCCTGATTCCACAGTTCGTTATATTCACAAGCGAGCATAGCTCTGCCCGTACACCAAATTCTCCCTCGCTGTCCGCCGATCTTGTGCCCAAGATCGTGCAGAACTGCATGGAAACATACTGGCTGATTTGGATGG
>OOIH01001003.1_pt1 | contig 46786 bp, 85 predicted proteins | sample 1691801 | NCBI WGS metagenome assembly OOIH01 (sample SAMEA1061690, study PRJEB22710) | metagenome
TATAATGATAATCAAACATTAAGTGGAAAAACAGGAGTAAGGAATTACGAAAAACACAAATTTAAAAGAAATATTATTTATATGTAAAGTATCATAAAAAAACAAATAAGCACTATTCCCCAAAGTAAAAATGTATTAAATCCATACAAAATGGGAACAATACATATAACAAAAAGAAAACAAGGAAGGGAAAAAAGTGAAAAACTACAACAAAAAAGGGAAGAAAACACATATACTAGCGTGGCTAATAGGAGAGGCAATCTTTATATTTGTAATAGCGACATCAGCAATTATCCTTTACGACATGTACATAAATATAGACATAGAAGAAAACGGAACCTATGTAGCAGAAAAAATGGCAAAAGAAAAAGGGTTTAATAGTTTGAATAGCTATCTTATAGACTGCATAGAAAAATCTGGTTCTTAAACCAGATTTATATTTTTCATCTTCAATTTTATATTTTTAATCCTCCTGTCAACCGTCCTTGTTGACATCTGCATAACATCAGCAATCTTTACTATGGAATAATTCTTTGTCAGCATGTCGAAAATCTGTTCTTCATCTTCTGTCAGATTCATCTTGCCTTTATATTCTTCCGATTGTTCCCTTGTTAAAAAACTTAAATTCATAAGAAAACCTCCTATGAATTTATTCTACAAATAAAATAAGATAGATAAAAGGTCGTTATTGTGTGGATAATAGGTGGATAATAGACGCTTTATAGACACATATTAGATTAAAAAATCATAAAACCCAGCCGTTTCCCTACATTTTTTAGTTTCTCTACTTACTATAATAATACCGATTTATATAGGAAGTGCTAAACAGTAAAAAACACTTTCACATTATCATTCAAAATAACAACTTTTTCAACACACTGTTTTAACGCTTTGTTCTTTTCTCGAGAATTCAGTTTTTCCCATACATCGGAAATGCGCCTAATTTTATCAATTTTCTCCACATCAACACCCCTTTCAGCATCTTTAAACATAGACAATTCCATTTTTAAATCCGAAACCCTATTCTCTTCCTCCTGTATCAGTTCCATGAGATTGTCACTCTCTTTTTCAGCATACAACGAATAATATTTCTTAATCTTCGTATTGGATTTCTTGATAGCATCTTCAATAATTTCGGCTTTACTTTCGGTCTTCTGCGTTTCCTCGACATTAACCGAAAATCTCTTAAAAGCATCCTCAACCTCTGCTTCGATTTCGCTTGCCCTTACCTTATCATTATCGCAATTTGGGTCTTTTATCATATACTCTTTCCCGTGTTTATATTGTGAGTAGCATACCAATTTATGATATTTCCCCCACTTCTGATACCGCATTCTCGCACCGCAAACGCCACAATAGCAAAGCCCGGTTAAGATATTGTCATTCGTTACATGGGAATTTGTATGACGCTTCTTCATGCACTCCTGTGCCTGATAAAAAGTATGTTCATCTACAATTGGCTCATGCAATCCCTTATATTCCTCTCCCTTATACTCGATAATTCCAATGTTTGACTTTCTCTTAATTATTTGTGTTACAATCCTCTCTCCTTTAAAACCAAGCATTTTCGATATTCGTTCGCAGGAATAACCGTCAATATACAGTTTGTATGCTTTCCTTACAATCTCCGCTTCATCTTCCTTCGGGTGCAATATACCATCATTTCGGTCATAGTAATACCCATACGGTGTTCTGCCACCGCCCATCCATAAGCCTTTTTTGACGCGTTCCTTCATCCCTGCCCTTGTACGCATATAGATGACTTCCCTCTCATACTGCCCCATAATGGCATTGACACCAATCATAACCTTGTCCATAGGGTTTTCAAACTTTAAATCCTCTGTCATGGAAACGACTTGTACGCCATATTTTGGCAGGAAACGATACAAAAGGTTCAGCGTGTCAATCACATCTCGGCTCATTCTGTCTAGCTTGTAGATAAATACCTTTGCAATCAATCCTTTCTCGCTGTCGTCAAGAAGTTCTGTTATCTGCGGACGGTCTAATTTGCTTCCACTATATCCTCCGTCTATGTACCACTTGTCAATAACCACTCCTTCCCTGTTGCAGTAGTCAAGTATCTTCTGTTTCTGCATATCCAAGCCATATTTCTCCGTCTGCGCTTCGGTTGATACCCTCAAATATGCCACATTCTGTTTTCTCATTGCCAAATCCTCCTTAAAAGGGAAATGGCTAGGTTTTGTACTAGCCATTATACCCTATATTCCGACATATTTCAAATGATTATTCCTCCCATAAACCTAATTCTTGCAATTCCGCTTTCAGAGTTTCATAGTCGCACAAGTGAAGTTCTGGAAATTTTTCATCAGACATAGCGACAAACTCTCTTAATTTCCGCCCGTTCCATGTTGTTTTTAACATTTCATCATCACGCCTTCATAGGGATTTGAAGCTGAACATACCGCTACTACGCATACCTTTTATAAATTCCTTAACTTCTATTTCGTTTTCATAATGACTATCACAATAAACAGGCGGATATTTGCATTTATCGTAGTAGTCACAAGGTTTCCCCATGCACTCACACATGAATTGTTCTGTATGTGTTTCTGTATAGATTTTACTCATACTGCTACCCCTTTTTCTTTCTTCTCTTTCAATTTCTCTGCCAGAATCCTCTTGACAGTTTCGCTTCGTATCTCAATCTTTGCGATTTCCTCTTTTGCGACACGCTTTCCATTGACATAATATGTAGTCATACGCACCTCCAAAAGAATTTTATTACTATTATATGTTTCAAATGCTTGCTGTAGAACGGGTTTTAATCGTCAAAATTCTGCAACAAATTCGCATTTTCATACACATTTCCTATAACTTCAATTCTGCTACCGATGCCAAACTCAAAATATAGAAGTTCATCTATGCTTTGCAAACCAAACCTTGCAGTATCGCAAACCCACATAACAACAAAAGCTCTCTTTTTTCCGTCTATACGAACAATGTCTTTCTCGTAAATTTCTTGCTTGTTCTTATCCTTAACGCCTATGTACTGCCCGACTGTATCTGGGTCTACTTCATATTTTGTTGGCAAGTCAGCACAAGCAGGGTAATACATATACTGTATTTGTCCTGTATAAATACAATGTCTTGAACCATGTTTGATATAATACCCTTCAACCCATTCTCCGTTATCAATACGTTTCCCTCTAAATTTAATTTCTCTGCTCATTTCCTGCCTCCATTTCCAAAAATCAGTTTATTTTCATTTCTCCAAAAATCACATCCCGGAAGATACATAATCTTCCCTATGCTCTCCATACGTTTCTCATAGCATTTCTCGCAAACACCCTTACCGCCCATAACCTTATCTTTTCCGCATATATAGCAAATTCCATATGCCACACGCTCCGAACGGTCAATGTCGGCTTTCTTTGCGTTCCTCTTATTTCGTATCTTTGCAAGGCATTTTGCACATTTTGTTTTCCCTGCAACCGCCTTTTCGTGCTTACAGTATGTGCAGATACCCATTTCTTTCAATCTGTTGTATTTCTCTAAATCCCGTTTCTTTCGTTCCTCTGAATTTCTCTGCCTGTTCTTCCTGCTCTGTTTGCTGTCCTTATCGGCGCATTCCAAACACATAATCTTGTGCGGTTCTGCTGGATTTTTGTGACAGCGGACACAAATTTTCAAATCCTTGTAAAAATGGTATTCCTCATATCGTTCTGTCATAATCCCTTGGAGTAAAGCCAGCTTTATTGTGCGCACAAACCTCTCTTTACCTCCATATTCTTAGAATAAACTTAATTGTGTTTCGTCAAAACCAACCTTTTCCGTCACTAAAACACACCCATATTGTCTTAGCCTCTCAACCCTATCTTTCTGTTTCAAGTTTGCCATAAAATTATTGTCAACCTCCGGCGGTGTGGGGAGATAGTATTCTTCTGGAATTTCAATGCCCTCTTGACTGCATATTTCAGAAATTTTCTTCTTGTAATAAAGAATATGGTTTCTGACAAGGTTCATGTTGCATCCATCTGCCCATGCAGGGTCGCTACAACCGTTTTTGTTTATGAATTTCCAACGGTTTATAGAATCTGCAATGCCTTTTCTGCAATCGTCAAATTCTTGCTTTGGGGTCTTTTTCTTCATACTTTCCTCGCCTCAATAACCGCCATTTTATCAACTTCGATATTATGCCTGTCCTTGTCATGTCCCCTAACCCAAATAAACTTAATATCCGCAAACTTCTCTTTCTCCGCCATAAGTTCCTTCCATAACTCCACATTCTTCTTAATCTTAAAATTCCCATTTAGCGTTTCGACCACATACTTACTATCCGAAAATACTTCTACTGGAATAGACTTGTCCGTTATGGCTCTCATGGCTTGCAGTACAGCGGTCATTTCCATGAAATTATTCGTCTTTCCTTTATCGCCGCCGGATTTCATTAACTCATGCCCTCGGTAAATCAACTTGCAAGCCCATCCGCAACCGCTATCGGGACTTCCGTTGTTTAGAGCTGAACCGTCTGTGTAGACTGTGATTTTATCCATGATTTTCCCTCCCCAATTCCTTCATAAATTTTCTGTGATATTTTGCGTATCAACTCATTCAACAATGCGGACTGGTTTTGATTTCTCTCTATCAGCGACATAATATCATTCAATGAAAAGTCCATATCTACATCATCAAGGAATTTGCAGACAAGTTCTTTCTTTTCCTCTCGGTCAAGTGGTTTCACCTCATGCTTTAGTGAAAATCGCCTTAACAACGCCTCATCTATTCTGTCCATGCGGTTTGTTGCCGCAATTACAACAATGTCATTCGTCAGCCTGTCAAACTCCTGCATAAGCGAAATTGTTACCCTCGCCATTTCTTCGTCTGAACCACCACCCGAATCTGACCGCCTTATGCTGATACAGTCGATTTCATCAAGCATAAATACGCATGAGTTTGATATGGCGTAATTAAAAGCCTTGTTGATATTCTTTGATGTATTTCCCATGTAACTATCTACTAAACTTGAAAAATTCAGATAGCAAAACGGTAATCCCATTTTATAAGCCACATACCGAGCGAAAGTTGTCTTTCCTGTTCCGCTCTCTCCATAAAGCAATGTAGAATTTAAGTACGGTATTCCCATTTCCATAAGACGGTCATTTACTTTCTTCATGCGTACAATATTTTCAAATACTGCTCTTTCTCTTTCTGAAAGATAATATCTACCCTCTTTGAATGAATTTGACACATCTTCCACGCATAGGATAGATTTCAAATCATAAGGCAGTTCAATCATGTTGCCGCCGGAACTTTCCAAAATCTGCTTATATTTCTTGCAAAACCATGCGTTCTTTTGCGTGGTGTCTTCGGCAACGCAAGCAATAGCACACTTCTTAGCTTGTTGCATATTGTTTTCCGATACCGCCCTTATAAGTTGCTGTTGATTACTCGTTAGACCCATTATCTTCACTCCCTCCCATAGTTTTCAGAAGTTTTACATACCATGTGTTTTCAATATCCTCTTTCGATATGCCCTTAAAATCCTCTATGGATTCAATCTCACGCCACCAACTTTCACACCCATAGATGATTTTCTTTAATTCTGGCACGAAGATAGCAGGATTGTTCATAGTTCTGTTTGTCAAAATTCCCGTATCTCTGCTATATGATGTTGTTATGGAGATAGGCAAATCTCCTAAATAAATACCTATGTACGATTTCCCCTCATACTCTTTACCGCATGGGGAAATCTCACACAATGCACCGCACTCATGCCCTAAACCAGAAGTATCAATCTCCGCATTTTCGATTCCCTGAATGGTAAGTGGATATTCGATAAACTTTGAATCAAACCGCTTACATTGTTCGCATTGTTCCTTTGATACCGTCTTTATTTTGTCATCTTCCCAACCATCAACCACACAATGCCAATTTGGCATATCAGAAATAGATGGGTGACAAAATCTGCAACGCTCTTGTTTTGTTTTTACTTCAATTTTCTTTGTTTTCATTCCTCATATCCTCCAATCTTTCCTTGTATCTCTCTGGCATTGGTACGCCATCATGTTTCATCTCTAACGCCTTGATTTCGGCTTGTTTCCTCTCGCTGGCACTTTCTATGGCTTGCTGTTTTGCCTTTTCCTCAATCGTATCAACAAATGCAAGTGCTATTTTTCTTGCGAATATATCATTGTTCGTCTTGTATTTCTTATGAAATTCGCTTGTAGTCTCAATGACTTTCTCCCAATATTCGTCATTTTCCTCTGGCTGCCAAAATTCTTGACAAATTTTCCAAAATTCTGTGAACATCTGCCATTCTTCCGAACCTTTTTCAAATCTCTTACTTGCCATTCAATCCCTCCAATTCATAGATTTTTCTTCGGATAAGTACACATATCCAATCCGCTCTATCCATTTCATCCTGGCAAAATCCGTAATCTTCTGGAAATTCGCCTTGCAAATCCTCCCATTCCGCATATTGTTCCATAAGCTGACTCTGCTTTTCTTTGAGAAATGAAATTACAATATCTTTTATTGGCATATCCATCCCTCCTAAACAGTATAAGTCTTGTCTTTTGGCTGCGCATTTGCCCTATCCTTTCCTTTTGTATATTCCTTTACAAATACAACCTTTCCGCTTTTATAATGTCTGTAATGCCCTCTCACGCTCCAACAAGGGCATTGTATTCCACTTGACACGTTTTGATTGTTTGGTTTTTCTCCTAAGTAAAAATACTTACAAATATCTTTCATCAGAAAAATATTTTTATCTGCATTTTCATCTGTTCTTTTTATTTCCAACTTGTTCATACTTGCCCTATGATTTACTTCTTTCGTAACTTTTTCTCTCGTTTCCAATCTCGACATTATGAAGCGCATAATATTATCTATAAATTCTCCCCTATTGTAATTATCTCCATCAGTCCCAGTAAGATAAAAATCGGTTCCGTTTTCCGATTCATAACTCATACGGTAGTCTTTTGGCTCTTCATATCTGTCTGAATAATTGATTAAATCAATAAATCCAAACCAAATGTCGCTAGGATATAATGGGTTATTTTCGTACTCTTGGAAATGCTCTAATGTTGGACTATTTATTTTAACAATCGTTTCAACTCTTCCCCAAAAATCATCTTCAAATATCAATTTAAACTCATCAAAAATGAATTGCGGATAGCCGCATATGAAGCATTTTTCTATGTATGGATAAACATTTTCCACATAATTTCCAACAATTATTGTATTCATATCATCCCTCCAATCAGTCAAACGGCGTTTCTTCGTTTATAGCGGCAAAACCGTCATAATTCTTGTTCCACCCATAATCTAAATGCAAATCATCGCCCTGCCCGTAAATCCGCTTTGATTTTTCATCATAGTCCAATATGTAGCCCTTTGTTTCTGTCTTTCCGAACAAGCGGTTTTTCGATACCTTGCAAAGCCTTTGGGTTGTCTCTATTTCATTATTTTTCTCATAGGATATCGTAACCATAGCAAGATTGGAAATATCGCTTGAACCGCTTATTTCGTCGTTCTCATTCGTGGAAAAATTATTCTTCCTCTTATGTGCCACAAGTAAGATTAAAGCATTATGCCTTGTTGCCAGTCTTGCAAGTTTCTTTACGAATAATCCCTGTCTTTCGTATTTATCACTTCCATACGAGACTTCCAAATCTATTGCGGTCATCAGATTGTCAAGTAAAATAACCTTAACGCCATACTGCATAATCACGCTTTCTGTAACAGTGACAAGGCTTTCCTGCTCGTCATTTTCAATGATGGAATTGTCATAAAGCCAAAACTTATCATCGTACCAGTCAGAAATTAAATTCCTGTTGGTTTCGGATATATTGTAGGCTGAATCGCCCCATCCGTTCTGATACTCAAAAATATGTCTGCTTCCGGCAATCTGAAAATCCATGATATTCTTAAATTGGAAGTCAACCAATTCTCCACTGTACGCAAAACATTTATACCCCTGCGATACCGCACTTATCATTATCTGACTGGCAAGAACAGATTTTCCTTCTCCGGTTTTTCCGGATATGAGCGTTACGCCGCCAAATGGTAAGCCGCCATATAAAAGCCTGTCAACTTGCCTTATGCCTGTCTGTAGCTTCGGAAGTTTAAAAATATCCACATTCTTTACGCTTGATAATGGTTTGACCTGTTTCATCGGCACAATAACCGCATTTTCCACGCAAGCCCTAACCTGTTCTTTCCCATATTTCTTTAGTATCTCGTTTGCGTCTTTGCAGTCCTTATAATCTTCCTCTTGCACATGCTTAACAGTTATCTTCAACCGCCTTGACAGTTCATCAAGCAGCGTGATATGTCCTTTTTCGTAATCCCCGAATACAACAATTTCCTCAAACTGGTTTATCCAATTCCAACAGTACGGAACCCATGTAAAGCCTTTTGCGCCAGTCGGCACGCTTACTGCATTGTTAATTCCGGCTGTAGCAACCGAAAGACTGTCTATTTGCCCTTCTGTAATCACAAGTCTTTTGAAATTTTTACATTGTTTCATTCCGAATAAAATCGGCTTGCAATTCGCTTCACACCATTCTTTATTTTTATCTTTTTCCTTGTCGTAATCTGTCTTTCGATACTTGACAAACCGCAAAACTCCCTTTTCGTCATAAAACGGAAATACAAGGATATTCGGCTTATCTGTCTGCACCGTTATTTCATATTCTTTTGCGACCGCCTCTGATATGCCCCGGCTTTCCAAATACTGAATTGCTTCGGACTTCGGCTCTATCGGTTTTTCTTTCTTTTTAAATTGTCGATACTGCTTTTTTGGTTGATAATACTCGTCAATCTCATTTCCAAGTGAAAAATCAAAGTCTTTTGCAAGTGTTATCATGTTGCCCTGCACTCCACAGCTTGCCCGGAAGCATTTGAATTTTCCAGTCTTTAAATCTATGGAAAACGACTTTATATTGTCCCTTGTCGGCTTCGGATTGCAGTAGGGGCATATCTTGAAGAACAATTCCCCGTTCCTTACATTTGTTTCAGCGTGAACGTGTCGGGCAAAATCAAAAGCGTCCTGCTCCTTAAATTCATACGGACTATACATTTCATAACCTCATTCCTTGGAGATTAAAGGTCAACCCATTCATCCCCTATCAATTCTTCATCTTCCTGTTTTTGTTCTTCGCATACCTCCTTGGTTCGCTTTATAGCTCCGCCACCGTCATATTTTCCACTTCTCACTTTTTCGTAGTTCTCGATTTTGAGAAACCAGTTGAAATATATTTTCCAGTTGCTTATTTTTCCTTGCAAGAAATCGCTTGATTTTATCCGTTCTATTGTGATCAGAATATCTTCTACGCTATACTGCTTTGCCAATGCGATAATATTCTGGTATTGCATGGAAGACATGCCCGTTGTCGGGATAGGTTCTATGCCATAGTCAGAAAGTCCGTTCCATGCGTCTGAAATCATTTGTAAGGCTTCTGATTTTTTTACCATTTTATCGCTTCTAGTTCTCTTCATTATCGCTTCATTATCGCTTCGCTCTACTGACAAAAACATTGAATTTACAACTAAAACAGTGCTTCGAGTTCGCTTCATTATCGCTTCAAGAACGCTTCGTTTTTCCAAATCATCAAGGAATTTTCTAACCTTGTTATTCCCCCATCCCCATGCCTCCATCAGCTTTCTTTCAGACGTATGGACTTCCCCATTTTCATCAGCCATAGACAGAATATCCAAAAGGGCATACAACTTGTCCTGCGGTAGTTCTCTTATTAAATAGGTAGGAATAGTTATAAATTCCTGCAATGCAATCAACTCCTTTGCGGTTATGGGCGGTAGGGTTTAATAGGTCTCCACGCTTTAACAGCTTTGAGTGGATACTTGCCCGTGGAGCAAACCCATTCACTATTATCTCTCGACCTTAAATAAGAAATATCAAATGTCCTATCTTCGTCTCCAGTGATTCCGTCCATATCGCTTCTAAACTGAATTAAAACAGAACTTCCTATATCTGGCATGTATCCCGTATCGCAAGCAATCCACCCACCGCCATTCTCCATATTCGCCGCTTGCAGTTTTTTGGATAAGGCTTCTATGGTGTCGGCAGCTTGACGCAAAAACTTTGCAATACCTTCTCTCCCCATTTGTTTGCAAGTTTCCTCTGCTATCCGCAATTCTTTTACCTGTTCGCTAATCATGCTCATTCCAAATCCTCCTTAATCCGTTTCTATGATTTCAAAATCTTCAATGTCGTCAATGTCCTCTACATCTTCTATCTCCATATTTCCCTGCGCATCTTCATCAACAACCGCATAAGCCGTGCATGACATTTTAACCCTAACTTTTCTTTTTAATCCCATTCCCTCGCTCCTTCCTCTCCAAACAACCGAACCTATTCAGACCAGTCCAGCTTTTGACCGTAATTAAGACAATGGAAATAAAAATCTTTGTTATCCATAGGTATTCTGTCGGTTAAAATATCTCCGCAAGCTGGACAGCACAAATATTCTTCTTCCATATCTTCATAAAACGGTTTCATTATCGGCTTCTTCGGTAGCTGCCTTTCCCTTGCCTCCCGACATTCCTCGACTGTGCCGATTACTCGGTACTGCTGCAATTCTTGAATTAAATCAATAGCCTTATTTACTGCCAACCGTTCATTTTCAATGGGCTTATGCCCAAAAGTCCATATATCATCCAAAATCTCAATAATTTCATTCTCCGTCATTCCGCTACCTCCTTATAAGGAACATGATATTTTGGCTTGTTTACCGCATTATTCCTAAACAATCCTTTACTTTGCAAGTTTCTTTATCAAATATTTGAACCACAACTCCCTGATGATAATTGCTTGTTTCGTAGTGTATTGCCGTTCCGATTTTCTTCTCTTTTGCAAACTTGGCAAACACAACCAATTCTTCCTTACTTTTAAATTCCTCAATGGGAATATCTGATATGTATGTTTGTCCTTTGATTTCCTCTAATGCGTTTTTAAGAAATTCACTCATTCCCCGCCCTCCAATCTATTCAGCCGCAACACCGCCAGACTTGACGATTTCCAATGCTCTTTTCAACCCCTCCAAATAACCTCGATTATTATGTAATGAGCATATTTCAAACGTCATTTTGTTTTCAAATTTTCCATCCACTTCCTTAATCTGTGTTTGCACGCATAATTCATACAAAGAAATAATTTCATCAATTTCCTCGATAACCTTATCCACATCATAAGCAGTTGCTTGACAATCTATCAACTCGCACATTTTATTAACCTTGTCTGCCGGATAATTATTTACAATAGACATTCTAGCAATCTGTTTCTTAAATTCATCCGCATCAATCAACCTCATAACCGAACCTCATTTCTTATAATTTTCTTCCAAATACTTCCTATTTTCCTCCGAGCAATACTTATCCATGTAATAATCTCTATTCGGTATACCGATTTTCAGATTTCCATGCACTTTAAGCCATTCAAGAACAAACCAATAACCTAATCCGTCTTTGCTCGGTTGCCACATTCCGCTGTCGGAAAATTCGCCGCCACGAATGACATAATCACATAGTTTTGGCTCTTGCTCGGAAAGTCTTACAAACCGCTGTTTGTCTTGTGTGATACCAAATCCGCAGAAGATACACCCAGTCCTCTTGCACCCTGTTGTTTCATACTGGCAGCCTCGGTAATCGCCAAGATAGTCATGTATGTTCATCTGCCCGTCAACACCATCATTTTTCACAACTACTTGACCGTATGCGTCTGCAATGGTAAGGTTGTATGTATGTATGTATGTATGTGAGGACATCTTGCTCTGTCCAAAATGACATAGGATTAGATGATTGCTGTTTCTTATCGCCCCAAGCATTGCAACCGTATTTTAGCCACCGTTGCCGTCTCAACCTGCTTTCATCTGCCATTGTCGCAAGAATGATTTTCCTGCCGCTTTTCCTCTCATAATTCCTTGCAGGATTTTTCTTCATAACCTTGCAACATCTATCAGAAATATTGAATGGTGCGTCAAGCAGGAATTTGTATGCAGATACATCAAACTGACTTTTCGTGCCATCTTCAAGCGGTGCATAATGACCTTTTCCTAATATTCTGTCAATTCGGAACTTATACGAACCATCGCCACGCCTTAATCCAATTCGTGCCTCTTGAACCACTTGCGACACTTCCTTTCCGATAATCGGATACCCATACTTGATAATCACATCTCGGAAATTCATTGTCGGTCTAAGTTCTGTCACATTCTCTTTTGACAATGCAAACTTCCTTACTGACGGATATTCTAAGCCGGTATTTACGAATACCGCTTCAATGTTCGGATAATCCTTTCTGACTATATCAAGCAAAACCGTGCTGTCCTTGCCGCCAGAAAAGCTGACATATACGCCATCTTCTCCGAATTCATCAATCCAACCTCTTATCCGTTTCCTTGTCATTTGAATTTTGGCTTGCAGGGGCAAGGATTGCATTTGTTTTAGTTCCCATAATTCGTGTCTGTTTGCCATATCAGCCACCAATCGTTTCTGAATATGCTTTATTTATTTCTTCTACAAACTCAGAAAGACAATCTTTGCATATCTCAATTTCTGAACCGTCCTCAACCGAAATCCTATATATGTCCGTTTCAGTTTTCGTTAAAAGACAGTTAAAACAACAACCCCTATACTTCATTTTGGAAATCTTAACCATTCTTATCACTTCCTCCATAATTCTTTTCGTCTAACAACTGATTAAACTTCTCCAACTGTTTCTTCGAAGTCTTATTGTTCTTCTTTTCGTCTTTCAGCCTTATGGTCAAGTGCTTGTCTATGATAGATTTAAGTTCTTTTGCAAGGATTTTCTTGCCCTGCAAGATTCCGTCACGATAGCCTTTTTGCGGACGGTATTCGTCAATCTGTTGTTTACCTTCGCCCTGCCCTCCTGCGGTCTTATTTCGTAGTTGATAACCGTTGCATGCGTAAACCTTTATGTAATGCTGTTCCTTTTCGTCTAACTCTGATAAAGGAAAGTGCATAAACCCGATTTTCCACCCATACGGATTGTCGGGGGAATATAGACCATGTTTTTTCAGCGACAAGTCTATATGCTGATATGATGTAAGGTGCTGTGCAAGGCGTGTTAAAATGTGCTTTGCCTGTCCGATGTAGGCATATTTTATGTCATTTTCATCAACCCTTGTCAGAAAGTAAATCCCGCTTTTCTCGTCAAGCTTAGGATTGACCGCAAGCAGACGCTTTTTGTTGGCTTGCTCTACTGCTTTCGCTTTGTCTATGTTCTGTCGGTTGTTCACTGGTTATCACGCTCCTTAATAAAAATAATTCAACTTAATCCAAACATCAGAATTTCCATGATATTCCGTATCTGTATCAATAACTATGGTATCTGATGGTTGTTCAGATAAAACACTGTCGCTGTATTTCTCCTTTAATTTTTCAAAAATAAATCTCTGCACTTCTTCAATGTCCTTTGGCTTTGCCTTGTTCTCGTTGTGCTTAATATTTTCACTCATTCCTCATCACACTCGCTTTCTAACCATTCCTTAAAACAATCTTTGCAACCTTTATCATGCGTGTGGTAATCTTCCCATTTGCAATCTTCTTCTCCTGTCATGCAGGGTTCAGAGTAAGCAGTATTTACTTTGAGAAGAAATTCCGCCAATTCCTCAACGCTCATTCCCTTAATTTTTTCGTAATTACTTATTTTCTTACCTGCCTTTCCTTTGTCACACATTCTGCACTCGCTACAATCTTGTTCTATTCCTAATGCACAAGCCATATTTAATCCCCACTTCCCCATAGTTCGTTGCATTCTTCTGCATATGTAGCCATTTCTTCCTCGAACATACGAACCATTCTTTTTAATATATCAGTACATCCGACTGGATGAATTTCTTTTCCTTCTCCTACATCTTCCTTGTAATATCTGCTCTTTTCAATTTTTCCATGATACGGATATATCGTATGGATATATTTACTATCGCAACCGACATAAACCGAATATCTAAGCAGACTATCATCAGAAACATATTCATTTCTTAAAACTGTTCCTATCCTCATACCAAATCCTCACTTCCCTTCAAAATTTCCTGCACCGTCAGGATAATTAGGCATCGGATAATAGCTTGGAAACTTTCTAAAATTTTTAATCATTCCATTTTCGTCAAACTCTCTGCCACATTCCCCACAACAAACACATTCCGATGGATGTTCATTACTTCTTTTACATTGTTCGCAAGTTGCACTCGCCCTTACAAAATTAATTGTCATAACATTTCCTCTCTTTCTTCTCACCCGACAAAATCATGTCGAACCACTTCTTTTTAATTAGCAGGGTTAGCATTTTGGGTGTCCTCCTTATTCGTTTTATAGCATGGAGCAATCATAATTCCGCTAATGGGTAAACCGTAAAATTTACCGTCCGTATCTCCACAAATCCATTCTCCTTTTTCTTTTGTAATCCCTTTGCACCATGCACAAAAATTTATACACGCTTTTATTTTGCTCATTTTTAAATATCCCCTATCTTTTCATCTAACCAATCCACAAATTCACTTTCGCTATTCAATGCAGATTGTGGAATATCATATTCCCGTTGCCATAGCTCGCCACAGCAATCCCATTCGTTATACAAATAAACATTTCTTTCCTGCGGATTTACCGTTATCCAAAGCACTTCAATTTCGTTGTGGTTTATTGTTTTTACATAACCACTCATTCCATTTATTCCGTTACTTTCTCTGTATTTGAAACCTAAGTTAATCAGAAATGCGCACTGCAAACAGAAGTTCAAATTATCTTTAAATATCCCCATTCCCTCAACCTCCCATAAAATCAAATAAATTCATCTGTGCCAATTCTCTGTCAAGGCGTTCTTTTGACAGTTTGTAATAATGTTTATCAAGTTCAAATCCGACAAACTTGTGGTTGGTATTCCTGCAAGCGATAAGGCTACTTGCAGAGCCAACATGAGTATCAAGGATAATATCTCCATCCTTGGCATATCTTGTTAAAATCCATTCGTATAGGGCGACGGGTTTCTGTGTGGCATGAATACGGTCTTTTTCGTTACTCATACCTATCCATTCTTTAGATGTTCCGTCTAAATTAGTCCATGCGTATTCGCACATTGAAAAACTCACATCTTCTGATATTTGAGGTTTTCTCCATATCAGAAAACACTTTGTAGGTGGTAATGAGAAATAATTTCCTCCCCACACAATAGCGTGTTTTGAAACTCTGAATAATTCCTTGAAATATTCTGCAGACGTGGGGCTGTTATCCCAATATGCCTTTGGATATTCCGATTGTTTATCGCCTTTTCTCCTACCCATGCTATTATTGATATTTATTCCATACGGAGGGTCAACCACCGCTAAATCAAAATACTTATCATGGAATTGTTTCATTCCTATCATGCAGTCACAATTCACATAAATGCTTGTCGGGTGTTCTAAATCAAATTCTGTTCCACAAATGTTAATCATTCTTTTTGTTGGAGTAAAGTATACTTTCAGTGGCTAGCCAAAACCTCCATTACCTCCAATCTTGAAATTTTATTTAACTATATATTCCTCTAAAAGTCGTTCTCTCATATCATAAAAGTATTTTTCCTTACAATCGCTGCAACTGATATTTTCACAGTCATTCTCTGGGTTTCCATTACCGCCATACGGGCAATATGCGTTTCCAAATGCCTATTTTCTTGCACCTATCAGTTCTAATATAAGATTTTCTATATTTTCATTTGCTCTATCTCTTTTCTTTCCCATCTTCTCACCCTCACTTCCTCGTCAATTCCTCATAGCACTTTTGAAACCTTATGAAATCCTCTGCATTGCCACCGTTGTCTGGATGGGCGTGTTTCATAGCGTATCGAACTGCGTCAACTGTATCTTTTGAAATTTGTGACACTCCCTGATAGCCATTTCCATACACATTCCGATATGCACCGATTAAAGATTTAAGCCGCATATTTTCCATAAGAAGTTCTGCGTTTCTATTCCTTAAACTCTCAGTTTCCGCATTTTCGCAATCTGAAATGCTTCTGTACATCTTAAAATTATTTCTGATTTCCTCGACTTGCTTTTTCAAAATCATGTTGTCAAATTTCAAGTCTTTATATTTTCTAATATGGTCTATCAAAAAACCAATCAGAAATATAATTCCGATTATTACTAAGTTCCAAATCATTTCATATCTCCAATCAGTTAAATGGAAGCTCCTCGTCAATTCCGTCCGGTATATTCATCCAGCCGCCCTCATCAACGCTTGCCTGCGATACAGCCTGCGGTCTTTCGCTCTGGTTTGCGTTCTTGCTCTCGGCAAACTCGCAGCTTTCCACAACAATATCCGTTGTGTAGACTTTGATACCGTCTTTATTCGTATAACTGCCCGTCTGAATACGCCCCTCAACCAAAATCTTAATGCCCTTATGCAGATACTTCTCCGCAAACTCGCCATTCTTTCCAAATGCGATACAGTTAATAAAATCTGCGTTCGGTTCGCCGTCACGCTTGAATTTTCGGTCAACTGCCAGCGTGTACCTTGCTATCGCCATAGGGTTATTGCCTTGCGAATATCTGACCTCTGGATCCCTAACCAATCTGCCCATCAAGATAATTTTATTCATTGTCTTTGCCCTCGCTTTCTTTTCTCGCTTCTCCTAAAATCCACTCAAGTTCCTCTATGGTTCTGTATAGAACCCGATGTATTCTTTTGGCACTTCCATTTCTTTTAAAATCTTTTCAAATTCTTCCTCTGTCATGTTATTTGGGCGGAAATAATCTCTAAGCCATTCAAACGGTTTAAGATGATTTTTCAACACATCTTTTGCTTCTTCTCTTGCCTTTTCCGCACACTTTTCTATGTATTCTTCATCAGTCATGTTGTAATGTGTAGGGCAATCTACGATACTTGAAAACCTGCATAATAATCCGTTTGGCTGTCTTGTAACAAATGCTCCCATATACCTCAATCTCCTTTCCCTAAAACGTCAGCTCATTTTCAAACCTGTAATTCTGCACCACCGACACGAAATCCGCATGACTTTCGTATAGGAATTGGGCGATTTCATTTGGTGTTGGATAATGGTCAAATTCCCGTTCTCCAATTACTGTTTTTGTGTAATTAAATGGCATGTCACTATTCTTTAATGCTCTTGCTACCCAATACTGCTCGAGTTTCTTTCTCTCTGATGTCTTTACAGTCACATTATGTAACATTGATTTTTCCTCGCTTTCCTTTTCTGATTTTGCATTGCTTTCAACTTCATCTAATGCCGATGTAAGAAGATTGATAAATCTTTTCGTTGGCTTAATCAAAACTTCCCTTTCAAGCATTAACGGAGAACTTATTGCCCTCAATTCCTTAATATCTTTTTCTCTCACTTCTTCCCCTCCATTTCTGCTAACGCCCGCTCTGCCTCTGGTCGTGTGAGGAAAACATCTCTCCCTATATCCGTCTTGCGATAGGAATATTCACCGTCCCATTCGTCCGCACATTCCATTTTGAAACTTTCAACCAAGTTATTATTAAAAATCTTGAAATTTAGAACTTGCAACGGAATTATGGGTTGTTCTGCTCCTTTGTTGATTCAATAGACTGTATCGCCTACGGAACACGGGAAAATGCGAATCCTTCCATTTTCCTCCATTTCCTCATATCGCTTAACCGCTTTATACGCCTTTTGCAGTAAGCCACGGCAAGTCAAAACTGATTTCTGTTCGTAACAAGTGCAATCCGCACAACCATTTCCTTCCAAGCAACGCCTTAATTCCTCTGATAATTTCTTTTCTGCCATAGGTTCTCCTTTCTGGGTGGTTATGCTTATTCTTTATATGGCTTAGGTAATGGCTGCCATGCAACTATTTCGCCTTTAAATTTCTTTTCAACCCTTCCATGATTGCATAAAACTTTTTCTACATATCTTTTGCCTGTTAATGTTTCGTAAGTGATAAGGATTTTCACATATTCATTTTTTAGTCTTTCATCAACTATATAATTATCATGAATAATATAAGGAACAATCCAACCGTCCGAGTTTGGTTTTGAGCATGTATTTATTTCTCTGTTTATTTCTTCAATCTTGGCAAATGAAATAGTTTTATTATCAAAATCATTTCTTGGAAAATCAAGAATATCTCTCGTGAAATCGCAATATGTATCACTTGACATAATCAAAATCATTTCTGTTCCATTGGGATAGTAAAAACTAGATTTTTTATCATAGACAACATAAACTAAATCTCTTTCATTACACCAATCTTCAAGAATATCAGCATTGAATTGATAAGGCTGATTTACCAACACAATCTTCTTTGTTTTGTTAATTTTAAATAAAATGGCATGGTCTTTTTCTGGAAGCTTATCAACAATTTCTTTACGAAAAATTGTATTGTTATATGTTCTTTCTCCGTGTAACAACCTTTCAAAACACCCAACTTCACAATAATTTGCCATTTTATTAAATCCAAAAAAATCTATAAAAGAATAAAACAAATTTTCTCGCAACTTTCGTTCTTCCTTTGAAATTCCACTTGCATGTCCAAATGGGTAAGATATATTTTCCCACTTCATATTTTCCCTCTCTTTCTCAAAATGGATATTTTGCAATCCTGCCGATATGCGGGCGGTTAATCATCGTTTCTTTCCGTATAAAATTTCTTCCGCAGACCAATTCTTTCTATATCTTCCGTGTATAGTCCTGTAATTTATTCCCAATTCCACAGACCATTCTTTTAATGTTTTCTCAACACCGTTAAAACTTAATCTCAAATCTGTTTTCTTGAAATTAATTGCTTCCTCTATTGACAATCCCTTTTCCAATCTTGAAGAAAGAGTTGCCCTATTTATTCCTGTAATTTCAGAAACTTCCGATAATGTCATTTCCTTTCCTTTATAAATAACAATAAAATTATTCCTTTTGTTTCTTTGTTGCTCCTTGTTTTTTGCCCATCTGCAATTATCTGGAGAATAACCTTTATCATTGTCGATACGGTCTATGGTGCATTGTCCGTAGTCTGCATTTTCGTCATATCCAGTTGAGTATGCCCACTCTGCAAAATTTTCTACGCCATGTTCTCCTAGCCATTCCTTACAAACAGTTATCCCTCTGCCGCCGTAATTACCATATTCAAATTCGTTTGGATTGTAACATCTTCGTTTCATTCCCTGCCAAACATTGTAAATCCTTGTTCCTTTTAGTCCGTGTTTTGTAGATTTTTCTTTATTTATATCTTTTTCTAAGCAACCGCAAGACTTTGTATTTCCGCTTCTCAAGTTCTCTGCCTTAACCAAAATCTTTGTTCCGCAGTCGCACTCACAAAGATACATAACGTGCGTTCTTCCAGACTTCGTCCTTACGTTCTCCGCCTGCTCAATTACTTTTAATCTGCCATATTTTTTACCAACAAGGCTTTTTGTCCTTATGCAACCGCATGAAACCTGTCCATGTAAAAGGTTTGAAGATTTTACATTTATTTCATTTCCGCAATCACATCTACAATTCCATGTGCAACGGTTTCCACTGTCGTTTTCCCCTCTGTTTACAACAACCAATTTCCCAAATCGCTTTCCTGTTAAATCCTTTATCTTTCCCATATCTCCGTTTCCTTTCTAGTGATACCACTATTATAACACTTTTAACACACCTTTGCAACACCAAAGTGATACCACCGAAACATTTTATTGACACCACTAGAACATCATGGTACAATAAAAATCACTACATAAGATTGGAGGCGGTCATATGGCAATCGGAGAGGATAAAACACGCACCAACATCACAATTCCAAAAGACTTAAAGGCAAAGTTAGAGGAAATCGCAAAAAAGGAAAATCGGAGTTTCAACAACCTTGTCATTACTGTGTTGCAGAAGTTTGTGGAGGGCAGCGAATAGTCGCCCTTTTAAAATGGCGTTAAACTTAATTCTGTTTCAAACCCTGCTGTCGCAAGTTCCACCTTAACATCTTCCCCAACAACTTCTTCTATTTGTTTCTTTGCGAATGAGCAATCAATACTATCCGAACTCATGTGGCACAATATTACGGTTCTAAGGTCGCTTGTCATGTTCTCCTTAATGACTTTTTCAATCAGCGTGTCAAGCGAACAGTGACCTTTTATCTGATGTGTATATTTAGCTTGTCCTTTATCAACTAATTCCTTTTGGTGGTTGCACTCTACAATCATATCTGTAAGTCGGACATTCTTGAAGGAACACGGAAGATATTCAAAGTCCGTAGCATACAAAATTCTGTGTCCAGCAACCGTTATGTAAAATCCATAGCAGGGCACTCCATCATGCGGCACTTTGAACGCCTGCACACCGAAACTGCCATATCTGATTTTGAGAGGGCAAGCCTTTGTTTCGTCAAATGGCTTGAAAACAGGTATTCCCATATTCAAAAAGTCTTTAACCGACTTTGAGTGGTCTCCTAACCATGTTCGTGAGAGACAACACAGCCAACAACATCAGATACATTGAAGTCAATTCCCCTAAGTATTTGCTTTCTTGCTAAACCCAAATCTAAGAGAAGTATCTTTCCGCCATTATCATATAAAGCGTAACTATTACCACTACTGCCAGTGCTGATACATCTAACGAACATCTAAATCACCTCCCCACTGTTCAGCCATAGCTTTTGCAATTCCCTCAAATGTTTTGGCTCTATTCTTTTGCCTATCTTTACCACCTTTATTAAACCAATTACCCGCTATTTTCGTGCTTTGTCTGTTCTCTTTTGGCACAATATCTGTCGGCTGCAACATGGGAATATTTTTCAGCCATAAACAAGTCTTTTTCTGATATGGGTGTCCGTATTCATAAGGCTGTATAGTCTGTGTATAATGTGGCAATTCGTAAACCTTGCTTGGTATCGGGTTTTCAACCGCTATACGCTCGCAATCCGCATTATATATAGCCATAAAGAATTGTTTTGCTTTCAATCCTAACCCCAATCTATCTTCATTCAATACGCCTTTAGGATATAAAAACCTTGCTCCTGCATTTGATAAATAAGTGCATGGTGGGTGTGCGATAATCATATCCCATTTTCCGTAAATCCTATGTACAACACCATCTACCGTCCGAAATTCACAATTTCCATTCAGCAGCGGTAACACATCATTCTGTATGTGCCATTCTTCATGCCCTCCGCTGCATGGCTCAATATCGCAGGAATAGGCTTCATGTCCTAATTTCCTAAACTCGATACAAACTCTTTGGCTTTCTTCGCAAGCTACTAATACTTTCAAATTATCACGCTCCCCAAACACTTCAAAATCAATCAAATCACTTCCTTTTCAAATCCGTTTATTATTCTTCGCCTGATACTTGCACCAACAATCTATATATCTGTTTTCATCTTCCGGCTTTGGTACAAGGTATCTTCTGTATCTTCTGATAAGCGGTTTCATTTCCATTTGGTAAACATCAGAATTTATGTAATTCCATATATCCATGTAGATTGTGTTGTATTTGAAAAGCGGCTTGTACTCGAAAACATCATCATGCACGATATGTACTTTTGAATTAAGCGGTAACTGACTTCCGACAAGTTCAATCACTTCCATGTTTTTCTCAACAACTGTTACCTGCTTAACTTCCTCTTTATCTTGAATGGCAAGAAGAATTAAACCTATACCCAAACCTCCAATCAGCACATTTCCATGTGCATTTATCACGAATGAGGAATTTGTGCGTTTCTCTATATTGGTGTCAGACATAACACATTCGCCCTTATGCGATAACTTTACATATCTTCCCGGTGAAATTCCCATGCGGTACATTGTAACAAAATCTTTCTCTCCTATCTCATAATGGGAAAGTTCAAAATCTCCCACTTTTCCGTCTTTCAAGATTTCTGTCATATCCTTATACATCATTCCCTCTCAATCCTTTCTATCTGCCTGTCAAGCTTCTCTTTTACTGTCTTTTCAATACTCTTAATTCCAAGCAGATACATCATTTGATGAAGCATGATATAAACATCTGCAATTTCTTCTTTCAAATTCATGTGTTCGGGAGAAATAGGGATAGATTTTGAAAATTCTACCTCTCCGCATTTAAGCTGTTTCCTCCAAAACTTGTTAATCGCCTGCGTCAGTTCTGCCATTTCCTCAATGCACTGTCGGCTCTGTGCGTCATAGCCATAGGTCTGCGCGATTTTCTGAATTTTCTTCTTTGTTTCTTCTGTCATTGTCATACCTCACTTTCCTGTTTTTGGTATTCCTCCATGGTAGGTCGTTTGCCGTCTAAATCTTTCCATTTGTAAATTTCGTGGTTTGTATCTTCCCATTGCGATTTATAACAATTCCTGCAACTGCAAACACCATTAAGCCAACGCATATCTCCGTAATATTCTGGCTTTCCGCAATGTTTACAGATTACAATTCGCTTCATTTCGTCCATTCTTTCTAATCTCCTCAATCTATTTCATATCAAGCGTTACTGCCACATCACGGACAAATTCATCTGGTATGTAAATTCCTGCCTGCACACATACGGTATACTGAACTTTTGCAATGTTCTGAATATCTGCTCCCTGCTTTTCCATAGTCTTTGTAAGGACTTTTAAGAGATTTGCCACGCCGCCATGCGACTGCGGTTTGCTTGTGGTACACGTTTCTTTCCATTTCTGAATATCTGTATCTGTCTGCTCCATAAACTTTGTTCTCCTTTCGTCAAACCAATTTTGAAATTCTTCTGCCAACTTCATAAAACTGTCAGTCTGCAATACTGCGGTTTCTATCGTTCCGTATGTATCATGCATAAAATTTGATATGATTTTCTCGGAATTATCCTTAAAATACCGTTCGCATTTACTATGAACAAAATACGTTAATCCCCATTTCCGCCTGCCACTCCACCATGAATACTGATACCATGAACTGCCTTGAAAATAGGTGTCGATTTTCAAATCAAATTCGTTCTTCTTCGGTTCTTCTCCCTTTATCCACACCAATTTTCTACTGCATTTTTTCTCAAATAGCTTTTGACATATATTTCTCAATTCATTTATGCAAATTCTTTCAAGTCCTGCGGTTTTCGGCTTTCTACTATCCATGTAGCTGTCTATAATTTCAACTGCTTCTTTGTCTATTGTCAGTTCCATAAAATGTTTCCCTCACATTCACGGGTTTTCTAATTCCATCGTATAATTCCTTATGTTTCAATGCCCCGTGCGGTTCTGAACAGATAAAACATCTGCATATTGCAGGACGAACACTGTAAATCGTGCATTTCTCGGTCTTTTTATCTGTATTGAGAAACGGGCAGGTCATGTCAAGAATTGGATTTGTAAGCGGTATTCCATGCTTACATTCCTTGATGTGGTGTTTCTTTATGTACTGGCGAATAACCTTGATTTCCTTGTATGTCATTGGTAACAGGTTTGAACAGCAGTTTCCGCAACCCGTACATTTTCCATTATCCGTCATGTTGTAAACGCCATGTTCCATGTCTTTTCGGACTTGTTCTAATGTGGATATGTTCATGTCATACCTCCACTTCATCATCGGAAGGAAATTTAAAATATGAGGTAGTCATTTTCTTAAAATCATCATGACTAAGCATTCTTGCGACTTGTTTTAATTCTTCTGAATTTCCAGTTGACTTAATCCAGTCATAATTTTCAAATGCCCCATGTAACATATCCATAGCCTTTCTTGCTTTGGCTTCGCTTTCGTATTTGGCAACTTCTATATAATTATCTTCTGTTCCCCATATATTCCCTTGAGCAAATACCTTTCCACTATCTGATACCTCTAAACAAACTCTTTCGTATGGAAAATCAAATTTTCCGTCCTGCGATAAAATCCTCATATCGGTTAAGCCTCCTCTTCCTCGCATTTAATATATCTGTATTCATCTATTTGATATTTTCCGCCGCCAATATTCTTTGCCTCCGGGTGATGCTTCGGAACATATTCTTTTTCAAAAAAATCTTGGCTCGGCATATAGTACCCCCTTCCACCGCGTTCATCTCCATCTATAAGATAAAATCTAACAACCAGCATAAAAATACCTCCTAACCCAAATAATAAACATTCTCCAAATTCACAATCGCAAAGCGGTTTTTCTCTTTAATCAGTTTGCTTTCCACTTCTCAACTTTTCTATATTTTCATGAAATTTTTCAGATAGATTTTCCCAAAATTTTTTTGATTTTTTGCGTTCCGTTTCAACTTTCAAAACCTTTTCTGCACCATATTCTGAAATTAAAAACCCCATATATTCTTCCTCTGTTCCGAAACAACATTGTTGATTTTCGTTTTGAATCGGATATGGTGGCACAGGATAAGGCTTTAAGAAGTCTGGAATATTTTCTCCCATTTCCTTATTTCCTCCAATCTCATATTATTTGCGGACTTCCCACGAAAGAAAGTCCGCTGTGTGGCTAATCTATTTACTAATCGTCGCCATAAACTCTGGTATTTCGGACACATATCCTTTCCATACTTCATCGCACTCGCCGTCTTTTTCGGTAATGTGAAGTTCTCCGCCCATATCGAGGCTTGCGTCCATTCCGTTGAATTTCTTCATACTCTCAAACGGGAAATTGACTGTGTAAAACTGCAAATACCCTGTTTCAATCTCATCCCATTCGTCCCATGTAAAAATCACTACTCCAAACATTTTCTGCTCGTTCATGTTTCATATCATCCTATTCCGCCTTCATGAAATCCGGCAACTCCTGTTCGCCATCAACTTTGACAGGCTCTTTCTCTTTTGCCTGTGCTTTTGGCATGGTTATAGGTTCTGGTTTTTCTTCGATCGCCTCGAATGGTACGGAATTGGCGTTTTTCTCAATTTCTTCCTGCACTTGCTGATATGTTTCGTCCATCTGCAAGAAAGAACGCTGTGCCATCGTGTCATAATTCTTCTTAAACTTTTTGATTGCGTTGTTTCGCATTTTACGGACAATCATATTCTCCGGCGTATCAAGCCATGCCGCACTAATAAACGGTCTTGCTTCCGGGCAGTTCAGCATATCTTCCACCGTTTCACACTTTCTTAACGCTTCGAAAATCGGTTCTTTTCTTTTTTCAATCTCTGCTTTTTCTTCGTCCGTTGCATCGTATCTTGTTCTTGGTACTTCCCCGTTTTTCGTCTTTTTCATTCCGAGAATACCAAAAGTTTCATTCATCAGATTGTTTCTGACATGGGCAAACAGATTTATCTTTACGCCCTGCCGTTCTGCAATAAGGTACTGCATAGAACCACCTTTCAGTTTGACCGGGTACACAACTTTATCTGCCTTTTCGGACTCTCCTCTCTGCTCCCATTCTGGCGGTGCAATTTCAATACCTCTATGTTTCGGATATGTAAAATCGTCACCCTCTTTTACAATCCATACCGGGTAAACCATTTCCACATTTTCCCCGAAATTCCGCAAGATAGCGTCGTTTCCGTCGCCCTCAATTCCCATCTCAACTTTCTTTTTCCATTCGTTTCCTTGCTTAAAACTTCTAAGCTGGAAATAGCACTCTCTAGGTACTGCATTTGCATTGAGTTTAAGGCTTGCCGCCTGTCCAACAATCTCACGCAGATTTGACGTGTCCATAGTCTTAATGTCAATGCCACTGTTCTTTACAAGCTGAAAGATATTTGTCATTGCCGCCATTGCACACTGCTTGGAGTATTCGTCAAGCACCAGACCGCAATCCTCGTAATCCTGTGATACCATGTTTGTAAGTTCGTTGCTCCACCAGCTTAATGCGCTGATATTCCTCTGTGCTACCTCATTTTTCTTTTCTGCCATAATTCATATCCTCCTTAAAATAATGTTTGTCTGCTTACCGCCGCTGTTACTGAATCTCTTGTAAGTTCAAACGCCTGCTGTTCAGTAAATCCGCTACGGATAAAGCTGTCATTGATAGCCTTAATCTCGTCCGCCATTTCATCATACTTTCTGTACTTTTCAAGTTTCTCAATATCAGCTTTGAGCACCTCAATTTCCTCATTCTTCTGCTCGATTTCTTCAAGCAGTTCATTTTTTGTTTTTGTTGCCATTCCCTCATTCTCCTTTCTTTCAATCCATGCCATAAGACCGCATGGGAAGGTTAATCTTTGCAATTTTCCTTGTAATCTTCAATCGCTTTTCCCAAACAAGCCATGACAGGGGCTTTTTCAAGCAAACATTCTCTCTCGAAAAAGTTTTTGCCGTCTGCACTTCTCCAATCGCCCACGATATAAAGGCTTGCGTTTGCAGATAAAATATCCGTTGCCTTGTCATGGTACAGAATATGTATCTCATAGCAAGCACCAGCCGCAATAACGTATCTATATAAACCTTTTGTGACCTCGTTCCATGCGGTAAAATCTTTCAAAGTTTCATTCATCTTTCAACCTCTCTTTCTTTTAATAAAAAATCATAAATGCCAACCACGTTGCAAAAATCTGTATCAAATGAATACATTGGTCTTGTATGAGGTTTATCCGCTTTTTATTGGCTTTCAAATCGTCTACAATAGAATGGATAGCCATATTCACAAAATAGGGAATTGCAAGCCATTCATGCAAGCTGATGCCGACAATTAGCAAGTATGAAATTATTGGTATCATAATCATAAAAGACCAACTAAACGAGTGCATAAACAACGCCATTATGTAATCGTTTCTGTATAGCTTTTCGGGTGCGTTTTTCTCCCACCATGATTTCTGTTTTGCAGACGCAAGCCAACCTTGCAAATAATAATCATCTACAATGTGGCAGAATATCATAGCAAGTAAAATCAATATCATGTTCATACACTGCCCTCCTCTAATCAATCAGTTCCATATCCACAATAGAGAAGTTCGCCCTGTGGATATAAAGCACTTTGCCGTCAATCGTTACCATTGTTGTCTTAGGCAGATTTTTAGGAATATCCCAAGACACATCATTTCCCGAAAATACGCAAATCGGATTCCCAAGTTGCGACTGAATGATTACAAGTCTTGCCCCATGGCTGCCATTGTTCAAATTCTTCTGCCCCATCCATCAATGTTGTATTCTAAACCAATCATCAATCCGAATATCTGTAGGCTGTGATATGGCGGAATTTTGGCTTGTGTTTCCTGCTTCGTCTGTGCTGATTTCCTCGTTAAAGTCAATGTCGCATTTCTCCAATCTGCTGTCTGCAAAGATTACGGTACTTCCACAACTCTCAATCTTGTTTCCGTCAATCTCAATAGACATTACGGACGACATTTCATAACTTGAAATCCAAGAACCGTCAGAATCCCGACTGTAGGTTTTGACCTTGTTTGGATTTATGGAGAATGATTTTCCCTCTACGGAAAGCCATCTACCGCCCGAATTATCATAAAAATCTGCTGTGTATGTAAGGGAAATACCCTCGCTTTCTTCTGTCTGATTTACGGTCGTTGTGGTGTCCATTTCACAAGCCGATAAGCAAACCACCATCACAACCGCCAATGCCACGCTTAAAATTCGTTTCTTCATTTAATGAACCTCCGTTTCAAACTCTTTTAACTGTTCCGCAAGCCTTTTACATTCGTCAGCAACATATTCCTCTGTACGGATAACATCATCTTCAATCTGGTACATATTTTCGATTTCTTCCAGCCGCTTCACTCGTTCCCTTTCATTTGGGAATTTGTCATAAACGGTTTTATAGTCTTTCTTATCTCCTGCATGGGCACAATCAAAACCGAACCACCACAAATCACTTTCTATCGGATATTCAGACCCTTTACCGCCACCCGAATATGTGATACCGCCATGACATTGAAAGTATGCTTCAATCTTTATCCTCTCGTCATCATCAAGACACGCAAGAAACAAGGGGAAAATGCCGCTTACTTCCCTATCGCCTATATCTGATTTTTTGATGTCAAGGTAATTTCCGTAATCCTCTCCATATAAACGGTGTGTTTTTGGAATACCAACATATCCGCACCTATGACCGCTTGCTTGGAAAATTACCACGCATTTATATCCTGCGTGTTCAAATTCACGTTCAATTATGTATCTGTCATTCATTCCGCTACCTCAATTTTCAATTCCTTGCAACTCGGCTCAACATACAAGCTGATTACCTGACAATCCATTTTTGGTATCTCTGTGCAGCTCTCCCGATTATCCACAAATACAGGGCAGTACACATCATGGAATTTCTGCAACGTCCGTATGATGTCAAGCCCGCACTGTATCTTTGCCGCTGAATTAAGGCTTGCATACGGCACGCCGCCATACTCACATTCGCACGTTTCGGCAAGTCCGCCGTTTATCTGGTTTTTGAAGAGAATAAAGTTTACCATTTCAAACTGGCTGTTGATTGTTTCTGATACCGAATCCATTTTGTATCTGATAAATTCCTCAAGCAGATACAGCATTTTCTCTTGGTCGGCTACTTTCTGCGCAACCTCCCGCTGTTCTTTCTGTAATTCAGCGATACGGCTGTCGGCTTCGTTGTTTATCTTCACAAGGACAAACTGCTCTTTTACCACGCCCATCTGTTTTTGAAGTTCCTCAGCTTCGTCTTTCAATTTCTGTCTGATTTCCTCCGCACTGTTGCCCTTGTTCATGGCAGCTTCTTTCTCGGCAATCTTTCTTTTAATTTCCTGCACTTCTGGGCGGTCGGAAATTTCCACGGACTGTGGCACTTCTTCAAGAGATTTTTCTAATCCTTTGATTGCTTCCAAAAGATTGATTTCCTCGTCCTCATTCTCTTTCAGTGTGGCTTTCAACTGCTCGATTTCTGCCTTGTCCTTGTCGATAGCCGCCTTTAATCCATTCCCTCTTTCCGCAACCGCCGCTCGCTCACTTTCCAGTCGCTTAATTTCTTCTGTTTTATGGCTGTCAAATTCTGCCCGTAATTGCTCTTTTCTATCTTCTGGATATTCTTGTCCACAATAGGAACAAACAAGGCTGTTTTCGTCAAATACGCGCTCATTCTCGGCTTTTACTTGACTGTCAAGTGCACTCCATTTCTGGCGGCAAATTTGAATCTGTGTTGTGTTTCTCTTAATGGAATCCTCTGCCGATTGAATGTCCTGCTTATTCAGCCGAATTTGATGTTTGACTTCTTTCATCTGGAAGTCTAAGTCATCAAGTTCTCTGCGGATTTCTCTGCGTTTATTGTCAAGGCTTTCATTAGCTTTCTGTTGCAGTCCATTCAATTCCATTCGCAACTCAATAACTCCATCACTTGCCTTTTGCTGTTCATCAAATTCCTTTGAAATATCCTCCTGCTTTGCCTTGTTCTCGGCAATCTGCTCATTCAAGGAGTTTTTCAGAAGTTCCAACTCGGCAACATCAATGTCAACTTTCTGCTTTTCCGCCTCGTCAATGCGGACTGGCAACTCTGCCTGTTTTTTCTTCCACTCATTTAAGGCTTTCTGGTATTTCTTCTTGATGTCGTCCGTTGACGGTGCTTTCTCTAACTCGCTGATAAGGTCTGCAAAACGCTTGTCCTGCCCTGCCAGTTCCACATCTGAAATATCCGTCACAAACCGCATAAGGATTTCCCTCTGTTCTTGCCATTTCATGTTAGGGAAATAGGTAGGGGAAGTTAGGATTTTGAATAAATCCTCGCCTACGATACCAGCGACACATTCTTTGTATTCCTTTTCGGATTTCGGATAGCCGTCTACCTCGTAGGAATTTACATTGCCTTGCAGTGTGGTTACAGAAGAACTTCTTTGCTTTACCCATTTTTGTTTCTGCACCTTTTTCAGTTCCATTTCCTTTCCGTCAATATCAATCACTGCCGACACGCAGATTTCCACGTTATCAATCTGATTTCCGTCTTTGTCAAGCGGTCGTATGCTGAATTTCTCGTTGCCTGCACTGTCCTTGTTGAACAAAAGCCACCAAAGGCTGTCGGCTATCGTGGTCTTGCCTGTTGCATTGGCTCCTATAACGGACGCATTCTTGCCCTCGAAATTGTATGTAGCCTGTTTTACGCCTTTGAAATTCTCAAGACTTATGGATTTAATTTTTGCCTGCATTGTTGACCTCGCTTTCTAAAATTTTAATTATCTCCAATGCTTTATCATAAGAAAGTGTTTTCTTGTTCAATTTCTCCGAAAGAGATAATGCTTTTGAAATGACAGCGTTTTCTTTTATTCTCTTATAATCCTCCTCTTTTGGAATTGAAAGATTTGCTCCTCTTCCATATGAATCAGCACCCATTTCACGACCATATTTATCAAATTGAGAACTACTTCCCTCAATCCGTATTCTTCCAGTCGGCGTAACTCTTGTAACGGTTTCGATTCGTTCTACGGCTCCGCCAAAAGTCCAATATTGGTAAAGGACTTTATCTCCTGCTTTAACTTTTAATTCTTCCCACATTCTAATTTTCCTCTCTTTCCTCGCATTGTTTCAGATATTCCTCATGCCGCTTTCTTTCTTCCTTTTAGATTTCTCTTATCGAAACCTTGTTTCGGATAAAGTAGTCAACCGTTTTTATTACTATTATTCAATCACTTCCATTCGAGAAACCGAAAAATCATAAGCTGTCCTTTTTTCACCTTCCGTTTCGGAAATCTGTTTATAATATTCCCTGCTCTGGATTCTTCCCTCAATCTGCAGCCTTGTTCCTACTTCCAAGCCACTTGCAAATCTTGCATTTCTTCCCCATGTGATACACGGTATGTAGTCCGATTTTCCATATGGGCGGTTGACCGCAAGAAGAATGTCTGCAATTTCCCTGCCAAGCGGTGTTTTTCGGTAAATTGGCTGTTTGCAGATGTAGCCGTCAAGGAAAATGTGGTTTTCGTCATGCCCACTACCCGGTTCTTCGTGTTCAAATTCGATTTCCTCAAACTCCCTCACAAACACCGACAACATAAGTTGATTTTTCTCGCCCTCATGCTTGTTGTGTGACCGGAACTGCCCAGATACTTTTACAAACCTCCCTGTCCAATCCGCTTCCACATCCACAAGCCTGTCCGATACCATAATCGGAACAATGTCTTTCTGGCTGCTTAATCTCTCACTTGAAAGCATGGCAGTGTAAAATCCCTCTCCATAGCACTCATGGCTGAACTCAAAATTGCTTACGATTTCGCCGCTTAATGTTACTTTGTTGTTTTCAATCCTTGTTTCGTTCATTATTTTTCTCCTTTAATCCTCTCTTAATTTGGTAACAATCGTGTATAAAACTGCTGAATTTGTTGTTTCCTTTATGCCTAAACGCTTCCACGCTTCACTATCTTTATCAATCCTCGAAAATGCGTGTCTAATTCCCCTTTCAACTCTTGCGGTATTGGAATTAAATTCTTTCGCCACTTCGCTGTAAATCCACATGATTTTCATTCGTTCTTTGCTTTGCCTTATAATTTCAATAGCTTTGCAAATATAGGCAAAATCATACAAATTAGGATAAATCCCTAATTCAATTAGAAAATCTTCGACTTTCTTTTTCATTGACAAATCTCCTTTCTCGCCTTAAAATAGGCATAAAGATAGCCTTATCCGGCTATTCATCCCCACTTGGATTTGCGGTCTGTGTGGGGATTTTTTCTTTCTTTTCTATTGCACTGATATTCACAAAACCTTTTACCTTCCCATCTCTAATCAGCGTAACTTTCCCTTGTTTTTCAAATTTTTCAATGCACTTTTGCACTGTTACTGTTTCTAAATTCACTTTTTCCCTCCTTTCTTTGGAATTGCGTATCGGTTAACTCGCCTTATCTTCTCTGACGACTTATGTATTATTTTTAGATAAAATTCTGTCTGCTCAATCAGCATCCAGTTGTCAGGATTTAACCCATTCGCTGATACAGCAATCTTTTGTTCTCTCGTAAGTTTCTTAGGCTGTTTCATCATCTCCACCTTTCTTTTTGCAACTCAAATAAATTCCATATCCGATAAATGATACAACTTCAAAAATCACAGTTACAATCACTCCACACCAAAATTCTGGTATATACATTCGTTCACCTACTTTCCACAACTATTTTCTTTTTCATCTTTTTTCGCCTTCTTTCGGAACAATAAAGTGAACATTACAAAAACAACTGCGCACCCTATTGTTCCGTTTATAAATCCAAGCCAAAACCCCAAATGAAACATCTTACTTCCCCTTCTTCTTTTTCTTTGTATTACTGTTCTTGGAAGAATTACTACTTTGATTAGAGTAGTTATTTCTCCTTTTTACCGCATATCCTTTACTGGTCGCTCGGTTTTTCTTTGACCTTATCCTCTGCCCCATTCAATAAATCTCCTTGCTCTCCATAATTTGCGTTGTTGATTCCTTCGCCGTCTTGTGAAATAAAATCATAGTCAGAGAAAAGTTCCTTCCAATCCTTTTCGTTTTGTTGGTTGATATTCATTTGATGAAGCAATGCTCCACCAAGCGTAATTCCAAGCGTCGCAAATGCTACGCTTGCAAAGATTACCCACCGTTTTGACACCTTTTCAATGTGGTAAATCACGGACGATGAAATGTTCGGTTCCTGCTCCTGCATGGTTGTTTCCTTATTCTGTTCCATAAAAATATCCTCCCGTTTTCTTTTTTGATTGCCGATACAGGAGAATTGTGGTATAATCATCCCGAATCGGTATGTTGGTTAATGGTTGATACTGATTCACGCCCCACCAGTATTTGCGGTACTGGTGGGGCTATTTCCTTATTCCTTAGTCAAAATCAATGAAATCGTCTTCATAATACAGCATGTTATAGGCTGTTTCATCCAATTTCTGTTCATTAAAATGCGGAGCCAATCCATTATCGTTCTTAATATAATCATACGTAAATTTTTCGTTTTTCTCGCCCATTTGTACACCTCTCATTATTATTTTCGCTCATACTCCAATTAAATTGGATTTATCAGGCACAAAAATAAAATCCATCGGAATTCCGGACAATTCGCTCATTTTCCGCAACTGCGATAATGACGGCTCTGTATTTCCCTTTTCCCAATTTACAACGGTTGCCTGCGAAACACCGAGCGTTTTCGCCCATTCTTTCTGCTTCATATTCGCATTTACCCTTACCGCTTCTAGTGAAATTCTCGGCATTTACACCACTCCTTTCTTTATTTCTAAATTCATTTTAATTGAATTTCTGCCAGTTGTCAAGCGCAAATTCAAAAATATTGAATTTTATATTGAATTATTTTGAATTATGGGATATAATAAATTTTAGAAAGGAGGTATGCCAAGAATGACAGATGATGAACAAAAGAAGATATTCGCAAAAAATCTGAACAAGTATATATCGCTGAACCAAAAACAACAAAAAGAAGTTGCGGACGATTTGGGGATAAACCCTACAACATTGAATATGTGGTGCAAGGGAAACGCCATGCCGAGCGTTGGAAAGATTCAAAAGCTGGCTGATTATTTTCGAATAGGTAAATCTGACTTGACTGACGAAAAGGAAGATTCTGACGCTGATATGGAATTTATGGATAGGGCGATGAAGATTGCCATAAATGACAAGCGGTTTTCCGAAATCGTGATAGGATACAGCAAACTGCCGACAGATAAGAAAGATTTGATTTGCGATTTCTTTGAAAAATTCATCTTGTGAGGATTGCAGGGAGTTATTCTCTCCCTGCTTTTTCTTCTGCATATCCGCTTTTAACCAATGCATAGATTAGTTTTAGTATTGCCGGATTCTCGATTTTCTCCACCAGTTCGGTGATTTTCTTTCTATAATAGTCTTTTTCTTTTATTTTTTCCATATATTCCCTCCAAAATATTTTTTTATTTCCAAAAAAGTAGTAAAATTGGTTTTTGAAATCTATAGGATAATATTACCACAAAAAAATGAGGAGGAAATGCACGGACTTGCATAAAAATACGATAATTATTGCCCAAAAGTGCAAAAATTAATTATGGTAGAAAAGTATATGAAAAATTTAAGGGAATTAATATTAAAAAAAATGGAGGAAGAAAATTACACAATAGCAAGATTTTCTGATGAATGTGGAGTTTCTGAAAGAGAGATTTGCAAAATAAAAAATGGTCAAGCTTCAAATATACAATTTGATACACTTGTTAAGATTTGTGAAAATTCTGGTATTCACTATGAAGATATTTTTTGCTTAGATAATGTGAATTCTTCTAGGTTAGAAGTGTTATTAGGAAATATTTTATTTATTTACAAAAACCAAAAATATAAAATTTGCTTAATAAACAAAGAATAATAAGTATTTATTCCGATTTAGATTTCAGTTTAATACATTTCTAGAATGTTAAAAATAAGTTCTGAAAATAATCAAAAATGAACCACATATCTCTCCTAGATATGTGGTTCGCAAAATAAACAGAAAATTTATTTCAATCTATTTAACGCAATGCATCTTTGAAAATCCCCCATATATACTTTTTTCTTAATTATAAAATATTTTTCAAACCCAGTTGTACCATTTTGACTGGAGCGGTTAGTAAGCTAAACACCGATTTGCAGGCCGCAAAAACGGAAGTTGTACCGGGCATTACTTGCATCAAGTATGGGAAAACCATCATAGTCAATATTGACAAGGAGATAGATTTCCACGGTGGCTGGAACGTAATAGCTAGCTTACCCTATGCGGCCTTTGGGGTGACAGTAATGTATGGGATTTTCCACACATATGGCGGGGATGATGCAGGGATTATCCGGGTTTACCAGAAATCGCTGGAACTGGAGATACAGAATTTCAAGGAAGAAAAGACAATCCGGGCAAGGGGAGCGGTTTCATACATTACAGAAGGCTAAGCCGTCCTCTCGCATATGCTGGATTTAATGCCCATTGGGGCATGCCTAAATTGCAGTTTCATCCCAGTTTGTAGTGTATCTTTTTACGTTATTTACTATTTTAGTGTAGAAAACCACTCCTTTGGTAGCATAAGAAAACACAATGGCTGATGCATGGGTCCTTTCCCGGAATGGCTGGATGATGATCCTATATGTTGGACCCATGACAAAATAGCCAATATATGTGTCGTTCAGTGCCAACGGAAACTTATTAAGTATTTCCTTCACGACATCATCAAGCGTCTTCTTGCTCCCATCATATGCCCCAAAATCAATACACTTTATGCCATCCATGCCCTGCAAATCGGTGTTTAGCTTACTAACCGCGCCAGTCAGCGTCCCATCCCCTATGCTTGCAATATCAGTTGTCCCAAGCATTTTGTAAAGCCACCGGATGTTCTTAAACATTGTGGATATTTTATTGAAAATACTGCTGTGTTTTTCGCCCGTTGCCAGCAGTGGGGCATCCGTCCAAGCAGCAGGGGATAGGCTGTCTGCGCTGGTGAAACTTACCGTGCTGTCTTTGCTGTCACCTGTTTTCTTTAAGTATGTTTCTGCTATGCTATTGCCATTTTCATCCGATATGGCTTTCCTGCAAGTACCTTCGATAGTGTCTTTTAAATATAATCCCATGGAAATTCCCTCCTCAAAATATTTTCCTGAATTTAAACATTAGGGAAATGTAACCTACCATATCTTTGCTAAATGCTGCCTGCATCTTTGCCACCCCGTCGCTTCCCCTTGCCGTCCTAAGATATAATCTAATTTCATCATTAAGTTTTTTAGAGGAATGCAGCAATATTTCGTCTGTTTCGGAAGAACCGCTTAGGGCAGTATCCCAGTGCATAATCCCGGCATACCCAAATTCTTCTGTTTGTCCGGTCGGTGTGACATATACAACATATACGCCACTTTTCAAGTCATTCCCTTCCACAACTCCTTGCCAATAGGTTTTTGGGATTAATGAAACTCCTCGGTAGCTAACTATAAAACCTTGGGAAGCCTCCTCTGCCCTGTCCGCACTCTCCTTTGCCTGCCTCGCGTATTCCATGGCATTGTCGGAACCCTCTCCTTCCCTTACCCCAGTCCCGCCATGGGCATAGCTTTCGGACAGTTTTGCAAATTCCTCGGATTTCCCTGCGCTTAGCTGTGCCTTGCCCTGCTCCACCCTGATGTCCGCAAGGTAGTCCGGGCGCAGGTGCTTCTCCTGTATGCTGCCTTCTTTTATGATTGCTTTTACTTTTCCTTCTTCCACGGATATTGCTATTGTGTCGCTGTTCAGGAATTCAAGTTCTGTAATCAGCCTTGACAGGTCTACTTCAAACCTTCCCCCTCCTTCCAGCGGAAGTGTAAGCATTTCTGTAACCGGGTCGTAAAATATATCCAGTGCAACCATCTCAAGAGGTGTGTCAATTGTAATTGTTTCCCCATTTTTTCTTGTAAATGTTAAAATTCCATTTGTCTTGTTATACTGAACATCTTTAAAAAGCTTAGATGTATGCTCTAGTAATTCTTCTTTTGAAGCCTTGTTTTCATCCAGATTATGGACATTCTCATCCGTCAAATTGATAGAACGAACCATTCTGTTTAAATTCTCTTCGTCTACCGGAGATTCGTCGCTTGGATAGTTTCTCCATACTAAATCAATATGAGCGTTGTTCATAACTGCAAATCCTTTCCATTAAAAAAGAAACAGATTCTTTCAATGAATCTATCTCTTTCTTCTGATTTTCTAGTTCTAATTCCAGTTCCACGTTTTTTCTTCTTAAAAAATCAATTTCTTTTTGTTGCATTTGATTCTTTCTCATGTTCCACATAATGAACTCTGTGTAAATAATCCCCATAGGGTCGTCCACCCCACAGTAGTCTTCATTCTCCGGACTATCAGACATTTGGACAAACCCTCCAAAATCTTTCATTGTATATCCGTGTTTTTCGAATGATTTTTTTACGTCCTGCGCTTTTACTCCGAAATGATATCTCCCAGAAGTTCCGTTATTATATTTAAATGCGCATGGTTCTATATCCATATACACGTTGTCAAATTCATCTAATGGCTTAAAGGAGTTTTTTACGCGCTCATCGGAAGTGGTTATACTTCCGGCAGAGCTTAATACCACAGAATTTCCGCGCAGCCTTGTGGAAGTTGGTGTATCGCTGTAATTAGAAGCTGGAACACCAACAAAACTATATCTGTCCTCATTCCTGTAACCAATTATGTAATGCATAAGTCCTTCATGCGATACATTTACCCTCACTCCCATATCCCCTGTGTCCCCAGTGAAATCTAAATACCGATTTGCATACAATTTCGTTGCCCTAAATTCACAATGAGCCTGTAGTAAGTCACTGTATATATGGCAACTTCTGTCTTGGGAAATTTCTTTAAAAGCCAAATAATTATATCCAGAATCAAAATCGTTCTTTGAAAGCCTTCCAAACCTTAAATCCATATCACCAGTATCGTCAGATTTTATATACGCAATCCTATACCTATCGTCAAAATCTGGGTCCCTTATGTAATAGGCTGAATTCGCCTCTATGTTTGACCCAGTTATTTTTCCTCCTTTAAAGGTCTGCCCATTAATTTCCCCTCCGTCCAGCCTGTCGCAATTTATCTTTCCAGTCGTTATATTCCCTCCGTTTATTATTGTTTTTCCATCGTTTTTCGCAAGGTTTTCAAAGCTGACAAGTCCGGAAAATTTTATCTCTTTTGCTTGGCCAGTTATTACGCTGCCATTCTCTTTTGTCGCTAAAAGAGCCAAGGTTGCAGAAGTAGAGCCATTGGTGACGGACATGTCAATAGACTTAACGGTTTGCGCTATTTTTGAAGAAAGCCCTCTTTCTGTATCTTCCACCTTTTGTTCTATTCCATCTGCTGTTTGCTTTATCTCGGATCTTATGGTTGTGCTAACCTGCTCAAGTTGCGTGTATTCCCTCCATTCCACCCATTGAGGCCTGTCAAGCGGATGGTGCTTCACTGCTTCATATACCATTCCGCTTGTCTGGTCTAAATATTTAAGCCCGGGCTTATATTCTTCAGCCGTCATTATTTTAGATGGTGCACCAAAACCATATTTGTCAATAAGTATCGGTGTGCCATCTACTTTTTTCTCGCTCCATATTTTTTCCGTCCTTGCAACTGTGCTTGTTATGCTTTCTGCTGTTTGTTTTATTTCAGACGATAAGTTTTCGGTTATCATCTCGAGTTTTTTTACAAATACCCACGAAACTCCATTGGACTGATAAAGATTTCCATCCGACTGATTCAGGTAATACTTACCGTTATTCTCGCTTGCCTTATATTGCATTTTTTCATCATCAGGCGAAAAATATCCAAATAGCTCAACATTATATCCTGTTGTATCATATTTACTTGTTGCCTTGCTGACTGTAGAAGTAATACTTTCTGCTGTCTGTACGATTGACGAACGCACGTCTATAAAATTTCCGTTCGTATCTTTTTCAAAACTTGAAAGTTCTGACCTTGTTTCATCCAAGTTTCTTATAAGGATATTAGTTTTTCCCTTTAGTTGGATAATAGAATTATGCACTCCGTTTATTTTCCCAGAATATTTCTCTGTTCCATTTGCGCTAAACGCGTCTGCCAAGGACTGTATGCCTTTCAAGGTTCTGTTCAGGATGTAAGATTCCACCAATTCATATTTCGTGGGCAACCTTACTGGGTCTCCGACTTCCAAGCACGGATTCCCGATGCAATCAGCAGAAAAAGGCCTATATACAATGTGCGTTATCTTGTCAAATATGTTTTTTGCCACCGCTGCCAAATCATCGGAAGATTTTCCGTAGACAAGAAAATTATTTTCAATAACATAGCAGTTGTCATTTTGCGTTTTACTCCCTTCCGGCCATATCTTCCCTATATCGTTCTCTTCCTGCCTAATTTGCAATCTTGTAATTCTTTTGCAAATGAAATCTTCGTATTGGCAGCTTTTGTAACCTCCGGAACCTATTCCAGTAGATTTTGGTGCTTGTGGGTAAAGATGCCCGGTTTCCGACTGTTTGAGATACCATGGAGCGTGGTCTGGGAACAATGTGTTGCTTGGATACAAGCCCATCATATCTTGTGTAAGATAAATGTAATGGAATTTCCCGTCGCGCCCGATATGCCCAAAGCATCCATTAATCTCGCATATCGCCCGAATTACGTCCAGCCCGCTTAGTGAGGATTCTTTCAGTATGCTTACCTGCTGTGTTTCATTGTCAATTTCCGTCCCTTCTTCTACGCTTATCGTTTTTTCTAGATATAGGCCGTCATTCACCAGCCCATACACCCGCGTCCCATCCTCCCGCACTTCCATGACTGGGTCTACTTCTTTTAGGCCGAAATGCTCAATAAAACTTTTCCTGAACTGCCTCATCGGGACCCTTCTGTTCATGTCCGGGAAAATAGAGTTGTACCAGCCGACCACGCTTGAATTGATAATGTCGTACATGGCATCATACGCCGTTATATCCCGATATAGCCTGTCCGCTGTCGGAACATCAGAAAACACCTTGTACCTGCCAAATTGGAACGGGATGTCTGTGTGCCCGTCCAATGTTTCTTCCACAACCAGCCACTTATCTTTCATCTTGGTAAACGTATTGTGTATTTTGAATTTCAGTACGCTTGCTTCGCAGCATCCAAAGCGTAGTTCGGATTCCGAGCAAAGGCTTTCAGAAAGCTCAAAATTTTCCCATTCAATGTCTTTGTTTTTGAATACCAGAAGTTCATATTCTCCCTGCACTGGTTTCCAGTTAAAGGAACTGATTGCAGAAGAAACGGACAAATTTCTGCATTTGTAATAAATCCCGGTTTCTGCATCCAAATAAACTTTTCCCTCATATTCAGCTTTTGCTTGGTATTTGCTTTCCGGCAGCCCATATCCGACAAAATCACACGCTGTAATTCTAACCTGCTTGTCAACGTGCTGCCTGTTGTATAATTCCTTGTACATATAATCAACCACGGTAAACACCTCCTATAAACGCAAGCCGTATTGGGTTGTACTGGATGATTGGGTTTTTCTTTAAACTATTTTCTGCGTAATACATCTGTGGCTGGAAGTCGGCCAGATATCCCATCTGCCATTCAAAATAATTGTCATATTCCGGGACATATGCCTGCATATAAAACTGCCTTGCCTTCGGAACGTTATACTGCGCAGCGATATTCCTCATGAGTTCGCTGAATGTTATGTTTGTCATCATGGCCCGGGTTTCAAATTCAACCTTCAATGCTTTCAGTTCTACCGCATCCCTATGCTGGTATCCGTTTGCATCGGGCCATGTATCCACGTCCTGCATGTTCACGTATGCGCTGTAGGATTCTGCTGCTATGTATTTTATTGGTATGTTATAGAATTCCCCTATTTTATCTGACGGCGTTCTTGCTACTCTTATGAGCCATCCTTCATATGCCAAATATGCCGCCTCCTTAAAAATAAGCATAAAAAGAACACCTGCCGTTTCTGGCAGATGTTCTTTACAATACTTACTTTATTTAATTTCCTTATAACTTAATTCCATCTATTGTTTCTGTTTTTTCTGTTTAATCTCAAATCCTTACTTTATCCACATAACCACTTATCTCTGTGTGTAACTTATGGATAAACATTACATTTTCATACTTATTTGATTCCTCCTCACTTATTAAACACGTGACCGGACGCCTGATTCCTTCCGATATCCGAACTACTGTTGAAAGCCTGATATCTTTTTTCTTCCCATCCAATATGTAATTCAGTTCCCGGAGGGAAATCCCACACTCTTCTGACATGTGCTTCATGCTACACCCAGTCCTGCTCATGTGCCGGAAAAGCTGCTGCCTTAAGTTCTCCATGCAATTTTCCATCATTCCACCTCCACTCCAAACTGGGAAAGTAAGTAATGTTTCAAATCTTCTTTTCCCTTCATATGCCCTAGCCGGAATGCTAAATCTACCGCATTGTTCGGATTGGTTTTATTCGCAATCTCAATCAGGTTAAAATAGTCCTCCCAGTCCATCCCAGATTTTATACTTTCAGTGCGTTTCCGGTATTCCTTAAGCATACTATTGATTTTAGAATTTTTGTGTTCCTTCCTATTTAAATGCAGAAAGCCTTTGAAATGTTTCAGTGCATTGTGTCGCGCCACTTCAAATACCTTTTTATAAAATTCCTCCTGCGTGAGGCTTCCCTTCATCCTACTGCATGTTTCGCAAGTGCATTGCATGTTTGAAAAATCTTTTCCTCCCCCTTTTGATGGAGGGTTTTTCCGGTTAATGCACATTTCCACTAATTGCAGTTTCTTCCCGCAGATGGAGCATTTCCCGCTGTACATACGGTATACGGTTTCCCGGACTTCGGAATACTTCATGTTCTTACTCACATTCCTCACCCCGCTTTCCTTCCAGTACCCGCAGGGCTTCTTCGTGGATTTTCCTGTCCATCTCGTTCGTATCAATGGAAACCTGATACTTGAGGGCTGCAATCTGCTGTTCAAGTTTCTTCTTGTCTTTCGGGACTTCTACTCTTAACATTCCCCCACACCCCCTTTCAATTTAAGGGATTGCTGGGAGTTTATCATTTTTATTTTTAATCTATCCATTTTTCCTTCCTTTCAAAAACCAGAAGGATTGGAAATCGTAAATGTCAGTCTTTTCTATTTGTTGCCTTATCGAACAGGGCTTCAAATTCCTCCCATGTGTCAGACGCTCTCATAAGGGCAATCACCTTTTGGAGCTGCTTGTCAAGATGCGGAACTCCTATCTCATCTGTCAAAGATTGGTGTAACCTCCTACTCTTCGGAGTTTTGCTTTTCAGTTCTTCTAGAACCCCGTCTGTCAGTTGCTCATATATGTATTGGTTTGTCAACTTCCCTACATACTGCGGTCGGCTGTTTCCGTTGTATGCCCATCCTTTCAGACGGAACATCTGCTTGTAAAATTCGTCTGGAAATCGCTTTGCCCACGGCATAAGTTCCTCGCTTATGTAAGCCGATAAAAGCCTCTGTAATTCATCATGTTCCCTGTCGTACTGATATCCTGTTACTTCATCAATCAGAGAATCAAGCCCGACTTTTGCAAAAGCGGTCATTATAGCGTATAGCCTTTCGGCAGTTTCAACTTGCGCCTTGTTCAATATTCCATCGTTCTTTGCGTCCGCATACGCTTTGCATATGTCTACAAATATAGATGATTTCATTGGGAAGAATGGCGTACCCCTTTTCGTGAGATACTGCGGCAGTTCATTCCTCGTTGATTTATACACCCAATCCCTCAATTCTTCCGAAAGATATGGCGCAATCCACAAAGAATTTAAATTTCTTTTTAATGCTGTTCCGCCGCCGCCCGTGAGATTCATGGCTTTCGCCGCTCCTCTGGAAGACAAAACCCGTTCCTTGTTGTCCATGACATAACATTCCAATTCCAGTCCTTCTCCTATTTTCCATGTTCCACTGTGTGTCGCCCTTGGCTGTTTCATATTCGCTTGCCCCTTTCCTGTTTTCTTGATTATACATTTAGGAAAGTGTCCAGTCAAGAACGCACTTTTTTATTTTAGTGGACGCTCACTAAAAATCAGAAAATTTCATTTTAGTAAGTGACCGGATTGGGATGCTATACATCAAGGTACATCTGTTCGTATTCTGGCACTCTCACGAAATCCTCTGTGAGTTCCACGCCGAACTGCAGGGAAACTTTCTGGAAGTTCTCCGCAATCTTATGCGGAGCAAGGCTCTGGCGATGGGCTACTCTGTCCATAATCTTTAAGTAACTGGCAAGTTCGCCTAACTGGATTTCGGATGGGTTGCATAACTGTGTTTGTTCCTGCTCCTTGCTTGGGAGGAAAGCGTCTGCAAGGATGTCTTTGGCTTTGAGTTGATACTGCATTAACTTCCTCGCGAAGTCTGGTCGTTCTTCTCTAGTCTTTTCTGTTATCTGTATTTTCGCAAGCCAAAGTGGGACAAAATCATGTCTGATACAGAAAACATCCTGCGTTCCACTACCTGTCGGGAGGGGGATCTGATTAGATCCACCTTCGCTGAATACCATATCTTTCTTGATGTTCTTAACCTGTCGTTTCATCTGTCCTTCTGTCATTTCAAGTGCATCACATACCCAACGCACACCCACCCAGATATTTCCTTCTGCGTCTTTTGCGGCTTTGATGGAATCTCCCATCACGTCTACATTCTTTACAATCATTTCTTCCATATAAAAACCACCTTTCAAAAAATGTTTTTGACATTCCTTAAGAAAGGTGGTAATATATACACATACCACCTTTGCAAAAAGGAATTTGGTTGTTGAGTAATCGTGCGGTCGCCAAACTACAACGATTACTCTTTTTCTTTTAATTCTTTATAAACCCTTTCAATACCCATTCTTACGACATCTACTTTTTTCATTCCTGTTTTTGAAACACAGAAATTCAATTTTTCAATGTCGCTGTCAGACATTCTAAAACTTTCCCTATGCCACTTTGGGTCTTTTGAGGGCGGTCTGCCATGTGCTGGCGACAATCTTATCATCTCCCTTCTTTATATGTTATGACACTAATTATAAATGTTATGACATTTAATGTCAATACCTAAAACAGAAAAATATATAAATTTAGGGTGCCTCCAAATTAGAAGCACCCTTCTGTCTATTACTGTTTCAAAAGAAAATATAGAATCTGCATACTAAATTTTAAAACCATTTAATTTATGTACTCTATGTCTACCCTTGGCAATGTGACCTGTTCCCCTAAGATTGTTTCTGTAGTATCTGTTCCTTTACATTCTCCATACATAACTACTGAATCTCCTTCCAATATCCTAGATTCCCCATCTTTGTAAGAATAAACACATCCCCATTTGTTCCCATTGTAATCTGTAACATAAATTGTAAATGAATCAAACCATCCCTCTACTATTTGTTCTACTGTTCCTTCAACCTTGCAATATTTTCCGTCGTTATTGTCTGGATTCCGTAATATATCCTCGTAATCTAGGATTTCGCACAAGGATTTGTATTCTTCCTCCGATATGTCTTCACCAGAATCCGCAACTTCTTCAGTAACCGTAAAATATTGTGACAGACCTTCGTCTGAATTTTCTTTCTTATATTCCTTCGCTTTATCCCCTACTGCGAATACAAGACAATCATCCACATTTACTGATTTTCCCATGAACGAATAACTATCATTTCCTGCAACTGTTCCGCTTATACCAACAATATCTCCTTTATTCAATTGAGATTCATATTTCTCGTAATTTTCTCCGACATGAAAACTACTCATCATATATCCATCTGATAAATTTGATTGTATCATATCTTCTTTAATATCATCAATTTCTACAACAACATATATCTTCGCTCCTTCCATATTTGCGCAATACTTATCTAAATCTTCATTTTTTATAAATAAATATTCCCCAGAATCGACTCTTTTTATTCCATCTTCTAAATCGGTTTCTTTTTTTTCTTCCTCTTTTTCCTCTTTGTCCTTTTCCTGTTTTTCATTTATTCCGTTTGTTATTTCTTCTTTTTTTGCTGGCGGTTCTTGACTTTCTATGGAATTACCATCCCCTGATTGCCCTGCTATTATAATTATAAAAGCCCATATACATAACAAAACAGTACACCCAATTCTCGCTGGTTTTCTTAATGGCTTTTTGAATACCCACAATAAAATAACTCCTATGTATGGCGCAAATATGCATACAAGGGAAATAAACCATGTTTTCTTATAAAATTTTTCTCCTTTTGACATTTCTAAAATCTCCTCTCGTTTGTATTATTGACAAATTATACCACAAAAGAAGATAAGTTTCTACAAAAGTCAAGAGGAAAATTAAAGATTTTTGCAAAACAATAGGACGGTTGTTTCCGTCCTATGCTGTCAAGTATGCAATTTCAGCAAATCTCTTTATTCTATCGTTGCAATCTTTATATATATCCTTATAGTGCATACCCATTGACATATCAATTTGAATAGTCTGTAAAATAATACTCTCAACCAATGTAAGGTTGTTCAGTTCCGACACGCTCACGCTGTCACGATTTCCACCAACAACACTTTTTGCAAGTTTCGTGTAAACCATATACAACTTGTCTGAATTTTTACTGCCCTGTTCTTTTGCGTAATCCTGTAATAGTTTGATAACATCAGTTTCCTTTAGGCGGTTTTCCTTATTGGCAATCCTCGTTTCTGTCCATAGTTTGGATTGTTTCTCAACGAGAAATCTCCGCATAGCATAAAACTGCCTTACCAACTCTTTCTTGAATTTAACAACCACCTTAGAATTTCTTAAAAGGGTTATGACAAAGGTTGCTTGTTCCTCGTTAAGATAATACACTCTTTCTGGTTGTCCTCTTTTCCCCGATTTTAAATCGGAGAAATCAATTTTGCCAAAATCAGCAATATCACTCTCGTATTTTCTGATAATAGCAACGACTGATTCGTGCTGATTATTTGTTCCCTCTGCAATTACCTTGCTGTTTGTAAATACATCATTTTCTCTTACTTCCACTAACTCATACATAATTATTCCACCTTTCTTTCGCTACTGTCATTCGACAGGCAGGTTAATAGTTTCAATTTTGTTTGGATTTTCTTATGTATTTTGGTAAAACAAAAAGCACCTCGAAAGCCATGATAGCGTCATGACCTCCGGGTGCTGATAATTGCTCCCTCAATATTTCGTCTTAGTAGTAAAAATTGAATTTTATTTATCCTATCATGTTTTTATTCACAAGTCAATAAACCTCTTCCGCAAGCACAAGCCTGCCTCCTATATTCCTATTTCTCCCTTCTCTCGTTCGCTTCACAACATTTTTATAAACTGCATCTCCATCTAGGTTTAATTGTAGAGATATATCCCCGCTCCCAGCCGCTCCATTATTTCTCATTGCAGATGAAACCGCATTGTATACCGCCGGGTAAATGGCTTCTGCAATCCCCTGCGTAATCTGCCCATTATTGGCTACTGCTGTCTGCCCGTTACTGAACCTTCCAATAACTTCATTGTGGTTCGCATAGAAAAGCCCGTCCTCCGGGAATCCTCCATTTCTGTACTGCGGTATCAGGTCTGCAATGTTGATTTTTCCTATGCCGGATGCGTAGCCCTTATTCTTCCCCCAGTTCCCGGCTATACCACCAGACTTGCTTACCACATATCGAATTGCCGCAAGCATATTTGATAATGGATCCCATATATCCTTGTTGTATGGTGCTAACGCAAATGCCCGGAATGTAGAGTCAATTACTTGTAATATTCCCTTTGATGGAGTTCCTCTTTTTGCGTTTGCATCCCATAGGTTTATCGCCCTTGGGTTCCCGCTGGATTCCGTCTGTATCTGTTTCATCATGAGTTCCAGGTTCAGCGCACTGAAATGACCTGTCATTTGAAGTGCCTTTGTCGCAAGCCCCCTCCACTGTTCCACGCCCTTAGACGGGTTATACTGCACTGTCAGGTTTTCGTCAAATATTTTCTTTATAAAACCTGTTGCCCCATCTAAGAGTGTGCTTGCCGCTCCTTTGGCTATGGAAAGCACTGGTTCGAGCATCCCGGATAGGTCTGTGAACTTATCAAACGCAATCTGTAAAATCTTTTCTGGATGTGTTAGGTAATCCCATACATTCCCAGTAAATTCTGTTATCTTAGACCACGCTCCTGCAAAAAAATCCCCGATACCTCCTGCAAAGCACGGCATTCCATTCATTTTCTGCATAAGGTCTTTCGTCTGGCGGGCTGGCATGATTTTTGTTCCTTTTTCCATAGGGAGCATGACATTTCTTCCCTCTGGTATGAACGGTTTTCCATGTGGAGGTACGATAAGTTCTTTGTAGACATTTCCTTTCTGGTCGTTTACGATTCCTATGGTGTCTTGTGGAAGACCCCTGTCACCTTTTGCAAACTGTGGAACCGTCCATAATTCAAGTGGTTTTCCTGCTCCAACCTTATCAAGAACCCAATTGATTCCTTTTATAATTCCATTTATAGCATCGCCAATTGGTTTAATAATTCCATTTGCAATGCCTTTGAAGAAATCTCCGATCGCTCCAAATACCCCTGTTATTCCATCATATGCATCTTCGAACGCCCCCTTTATCTTGCTAGAAACTCCATCTTTCTTCTCGAAAACCGCAACAACCTTATCTCCTACA
>OOIH01000006.1_pt1 | contig 46675 bp, 70 predicted proteins | sample 1691801 | NCBI WGS metagenome assembly OOIH01 (sample SAMEA1061690, study PRJEB22710) | metagenome
GAAGAAGTCGCCCGCATCCTCGGCACGGAGACCAGCCGGGAAGCGCTGGATTGCTGGGCTTACGATCTAGCGAAGCGCATTGCAGTTTGGAATGAGGCTTGCCGGGTCGCGGCGCGGGTGCTGCGGGCGCATTCCGCCAAGCTGGACAGGAGCCAGTGGGAGGGATGCGAACACTGCACGGCAGGATGGGATTATAACGATTACAGAAAATGGGAAGAAGGAGAACTTGGGGAAATACGGATTTCAAAAGATGAGTTGAATATTGATGTGGGGCCTTATTGGGAAACTGTGAAGATAAAATTCTGCCCGTTCTGCGGTCGTCCTCTCACCAAAGAAGCCTGGACAGAGTTAGAACAGCGGATTGGAGGGAATTATGCGGAAAGCAATTGCGATTGATTTTGACGGCTGCCTGTGCAGCAACGTTTACAACGTGGAGGAGAAGGAACGATGAAACTGTATGATAACGACGCCTACCGCGATGAATTTATGAGTCTGGTTTACGATCTGCTCGCGCCGGACGGAACCAACGACGGGGCGAACCAGATCATTGACGCGTTTGACACTGCCCCAGAAGTTGAAGCAGAGCCTTTGCAGCCAAACGAGCCCCTGACCCTGGACGAGCTACGGGAAATGGACGGCCAGCCGGTCTGGATTGTAAACGTTGCGGATATCAACTGCTTTCAGGGGCATTGGGATATCTGTGATTGGGAAAACGGCGAACGGGTGCTGTTCCCCTACTGCCTGGAAACGCCGGATATTGCAGATTACGATCCGGAAGGGAAGCTTGGAGTTGCAGGGTGGCGGGCCTACCGCCGCCAAGGAGGAGGCGATGCGAAATGACCTGTGATACAAATTGCCCCTACCGCACCCTGAACCGCTGCACGGTGATGGGGCGGGATGTGCGTGACCTGGAGCGTTGCCCACCGGTCTCGGAGCTCATAAAGGAGGACGACGGCTTTGCGGAACGGATTGCGCATGCGTGGCGGGAAGCTCCCAGGGCGCGATTGAGCAATCATGAGGCGATGAAAAATGGCTGATAAGGAACAAAAAGCGATTGCCAGGTTGCAGGAAGCTGCCTTTTACAGCGAACGGCTTTACAATGGCGCGCCTCTGATTGTTACCACATCAGGCGGGAAGGATTCGGACGTGTGCTTAACACTGGCGCAGCGCGCTGGAATCCGGTTTGAGGTCATGCATAACCATACGACCGCCGACGCGCCCGAAACCGTTTACCATGTGCGGGAGACCTTCCGTGGCCTGGAAGAACAGGGCATCAAATGCGCGGTCAATATGCCGCGCTATAAAGGGCAACCCGTAACGATGTGGAGCCTGATCCCGCAAAAGCTGATGCCGCCAACACGAGCAGTGCGTTATTGCTGCGATATCCTGAAAGAAAGAAGCGGCGCAGGCCGCATGATTACCACCGGCGTTCGCTGGGCGGAAAGCACAAAGCGGCGGAAAAACCGGGCGGCGCTTGAAATAACCAGCAAGAAAAAAGAAAACAAAATCCTTCTGAATGATAACGATGACCGCAGGCTGTTTGAAACCTGCACGCTGAAAGCCAAACGCATATGCAACCCGATTATCGATTGGACGGACTGCGACGTATGGGACTACATAGAATCGGAGCGGATTCAAACAAACCCGTTATATCAATGCGGATTTCATCGTGTTGGCTGTATCGGCTGTCCTATGGCACGGCGAAAAGGACGGTATCGGGATTTTGCACATTTCCCGGCATACCAGCGTGCATACATACGAGCATTTGAAAAAATGCTGGAAGAACGATACAGGCGTGGGAAAATGATAGGAAGTTGGCGGTCTGGCGCTACGGGCACAGACGTTTTCCACTGGTGGATGGAGGACGGCGTGCTTCCGGGCCAGGTGTCGTTCGATGAGGTGGGGCTATGACGCATTTCAGCTTATTTTCCGGCATCGGCGGCTTAGACCTTGCCGCAGAGTGGGCTGGCTTCCGGGTTGTGGGGCAGTGCGAATTTGCAGGCTACCCAACGCGGGTGCTGGAAAAACACTGGCCGGACGTGCCGCGCTGGCGGGATATCCGGACGCTGACAAAGGAGGGGTTCTATGCAAGGACGGGTTTACGAACAGTTGACCTTATTTCCGGAGGCTTCCCCTGCCAGCCCTTCAGTGTGGCGGGCAAGCAAAAGGGCAAATGGGACGACCGTTACTTATGGCCTGAAATGCTCCGAGTTATCAGAGAATTTGCGCCGCGTTGGGTCGTTGGTGAGAACGTACCTGGAATCCTGCGCATTGCCGCTGCCGACGTTGTACAGGACCTGGAGCGCGCGGGCTATCACACCGTCGTGTTTGATTTTGAAGCTGCGGCTGTAGGAGCGCCGCACAGACGGGAACGCGTCGCGTTTGTTGCCAACCGAGCCGCAGATGTGGCCGACCCCGACCTCGCGAGATTACAAAGACGGGAGCGCGGCAGCGTTCCGGAATGTGCCGGTAAACGGTCTTTTGGGACGTGCAGTGCATCAGGACAGGCTGCTGAAGACACCGACCGCATCCGACGCGGTAGGGACGAGCGGCGGGAATATGCACGGCAGCTTGCGGACGGACGCTGGTGGGCAACTGAACCCGACGTGGGTCGAGTGGCTCATGGGGTTTCCTGCCGGGTGGACCGAATTAGATGCTTAGGCAATTCGGTAGTACCGCAGCAGTTTTACCCGGTTTTCCGGGCAATTATGGAGGTAGAAATGCATGAAGCAGAAAACGAAGAATGGCAAGCCGCGCGGCGCGTCGTTCGCTGACGTGCTGGCGCACAAGCGGCAGATGCGGGCGGCGGTAGAGAAAGCGGCGGCGGACAAGATGGTAGAGGTACGGTCAGAGATCGCGGTGCAGCGTATTTTGTGGCTGGCGGTCGCGTCCGTTGCGGACGCATACGGCTTCGGCGCGAAGCGGCTCGACCTGTTTTTCCGGGCGCTGGACGAAAACACGCGCGAGTACCAGCGCATGGCCGAGGAAAACGACGAGGACTACGCCAACGAAAAGCTGCGCCTGAAGGCGGAACGCGTGACGGGGACGCAAATCCGCTATCTATACGAATGGGAGGCCGCTCAGGCGGCGGCGGGGCCGGGAGATGATGCCGGCACCGGGTGGGCGCAGCTCCCAGACCAGACGAAGGGGGGATCATGATGCATTGGACAAGCATAAGAGACGGGCTGCCTCCGGCGGGGCAGCGGGTAATCGTGACCGACGGCGAGATCACAGGCGAAGCGTACATCGTAACCGTTGGGGGCGTATCTGCGTGGAACAGGTCGCACAATACGCCGTGGGAAGCCTGGGCGCGCGGGCCGGTAACGGCTTGGATGCCGCTCCCTGCGCCCCCTGGCCGCCAGCAGACGGGAAACCGGTAAAATTCTTGTAAAAGAATCGCGGATTTGGCTTGCAAAATCGGATACGGTTTGTTATAATTAGATTAGATATTACGAATTGTATTCCCGTTTCTGCCAAGCACCGCATGAAAACATGTGCGTGAAGTGACACCTCCTATTTTCATACCCAGGCGCAACCTAAGGCGGCGCCTGGCAGAGCCGGGAAACTGGTATCTACTCTCTTTTTCTTTGATCTTGGCCGTAGCCGCCCCGGCAGCCGCCGGGGCGGATGTGCGGCGAGGTAACGCGTATTGAAAATATTTTGCAAAGGAGGCGGAGAACGTGGCATTAACCGCAAAACAGAAAATATTCGTGCAGGAGTACCTTGTGGATTTGAATGCCACGCAGGCCGCTATAAGGGCAGGATACAGCAAAAGGAATGCCGATAAGATCGGCCCGCAGTTGTTAGGAAAAACTAGCGTTTCCGATGCCATTCAGGAAGCAATGAAAAAGCGCGAAAAACGCATTGGGCTCAATCAGGACTACGTCATCGGAAAGCTGTACGAGATCACTGAAAAAGAAGCCTCCGATCTGCCGGAAAGTGATTTGAAGTACGGGAACAAGCTGAAAGCGATTGAGCTGCTGGGGAAGCATTTTGGCACATGGGAGCCGAAAGACAATAAAAAACAAGACACCGTTATCGAAGGGATTAAAGCGCTTGCAGATATTATTGCGAATCCGAAACCCGACCGGGATATAAAGGATTTTGAGGAATGAACTATCCAGCCCCGTTTTCAGAGAACCAGAACACTTTCTTTTGGCGCTGCTTTGATAATTGGCTTAACGTCGCGGAGGGCGGGAAACGCGGAGGGAAAAACGTCCTTATAACAATGGCATACTGTTCTATCTTAGAAAAGCATCCGAGCAAATTACATTTGATTGCAGGAGTATCGACAACAACGGCCCGGCTGAATATCCTCGATTGTGACGGCTACGGTATGACGAATTTCTTTGAAGGACGATGCCGCGAGGGCCAGTATAAAAACCGTGATTGCCTGTACATCAACACGCCGGCCGGGGAAAAGATCGTGCTCGTATCCGGCGGAGGGAAAGACCGCGACGAACGCCTGATCAAAGGCAATACTTATGGAACGGCATATATAACAGAAGCGAACGAATGCCATCCGAATTTTATCAAAGAGGTATTCGACCGGACGATCTCAAGTCCCGACCGAAAGGTATTTCATGACCTGAACCCGAAAGCGCCAAGCCATTGGTACTATGAGGATGTAATCGGATTCCACGAGCAGCAGCAGCTGGCCGACCCGGGTTATGGATATAACTATGGGCACTTCGACATATCCGACAATATGAGTATTTCCGACGGCCAGCTTCGGAAGATTCTGAAAACTTACGATAAGAGCAGTGTTTGGTATAAGCGGGATATTCTGGGAGAGCGGTGCATTGCAGAAGGGCTTGTGTATCCTGGATTCAATGAGGGATGTATATTCGATGAACTGCCTTGGCAGGCAAAACAGCGTGGACGATGGTACATCTCAATTGACTATGGTACGGTAAATGCCTTTTCGGCTGGCCTTTGGTGCGTATACAAAGGCGTTGGGTATCGTTGCCGGGAATATTATTATGACAGCCGAAAGACACATAATCGCGTAGACAATGAAATTTATTATCGGGAAATCGAGAATCTTGCCGGGGATGTTGTTGTAGATCGGATCGTGATTGACCCTTCCGCCGCGGCGTTCAAGGAAACGATTCGCAAATATGGTAAATTCGCTTGCTGGGATGCGGATAACAGCGTCATAGAAGGTATCCGGGTTACAACTGAGCTTTTGAATGCGGGAAAGTTCAAAGTACATAGAAGCTGCAAGGACTTTATTGCAGAAATAAATGCGTACAGTTGGGACATGGAAGCGCCGGAAGATGCGGTGATTAAGGAAAAGGATCACGCGATGGACGACACGCGCTATTTCTGTATGAGCGTGCTGCGAAAGGAATCATAACAATGCTCGAATGGTTGAAGAACCTGTTTGGCTGGAAGAAGCCCAAAACGCTTTCGGCCGGTTTCATCGAAAAGGAATTCAGCGCTTATCCTGCTGTATCCCGGCATATGGAGCAGAATATCAATCTTTGGTATGCGCTGTACGTCAACCACCCGCCGTGGGAAAGCTGCGAGGTGCGCCCGCTGGGGCTTCCGGCTGCGATCGGGCGGGAGCTGGCGCGCTTCGCGTTCACCGAGTTCAGCATGACGGTATCCGGCGGCGCGCGCGCGGGATACCTGGACAGGCAGATGCAAAAGGCGGCTGCAAATTTCCAGCGTGACCTCGAGCTCGGCCTTTGCCTGGGCGGGGTCGCGCTCAAGCCATATCTGGAACGCGGGGAGCTGCTTGTGGACGTGACGACGGCGACGGCGTTCACCCCGACGGCATTTGACAGCACCGGGCGGGCGGTTGCAGGCGTGTTCAAAAGCCGCCCGGAGCGGGTCGGGAAAGCATATTATATCCTGCTGGAATACCATTCCTTCCAGGAACCGGACTACTATGTGGTGCAAAACAAGGTGTACCGCAGCAGCGAGGACGGCGGCATCGGCGAGGAAGTCCCGCTGCAAACCGTCCCCAAATGGGCTGGCCTGCCTGAGCAAACCAACATATTGGGCTTGGAAAAGCCGCTGTTCACGTTTTTCAAGCCGCCGGTGCCAAACAACATCGAGACCGATTCCGACCTCGGTATTTCGGTCTATGGCGGCGCTACGGTTGATTTGCTGGAGCAGGCCGACCGGCAGTGGGAACGGCTGCTTTGGGAGTACCGCAGCGGCGACCGCAAGATTTTTTGCGACTCCCGCAAGCTGGAGCACACCCAGTTCAACGACCGGCTCTTTATGCAGGCTGATTTTTTTAATACCGGGATGGGGAATAACCTGTACGCCGAATTCTCCCCGGAATTCCGCGACGAACCGCTTTATCGGGGCTTCCAGCATATCTTGCAGCGCATCGAGTACAATACCGGGCTGGCTTACGGGACGATCTCCGACCCGCAGACGGTCGAAAAGACCGCGACCGAAATCATCGCGGCAAAGCAGCGGCAGTTCGCGACGGAAAAGGGAATCCAATCGGCGTTCCAGGGCGTTTTGGACGACCTTCTTTATGCAATGGATGCATGGTGCGATCTGGCGCAGCTGGCCCCGGCAGGCGGGTATCAAGCCAAATACAACTGGGGCGACGGCGTTCTGGACGATCCGGACACCCGCCGCGCGGAAATGTCAATCGATATGTCGCAGGTTCACGCCGGGCTGATGAACGACTGGGAATACCGCATGAAATGGCGCGGCGAGGACGAGGAAACCGCGAAACGTATGCTGCCGAAGATGGAGAGCCTTGTAAGCGATGAAGTATCCTAACACGCCAGAATATCTGGAAAACGCGCCGAACTACCTGGTTTCCCTGTACGAGGAGTTTGAAGCCGACGTGCTGCGGGATTTGTGCAGGCGGCTCAGGCTGTCCGGCACGGTCACGGAATCGGCGCTGAACCAGATAAGAGTATTGCAGCAGCAGGGGCAATCCTTCCCATACATCGAAAAGCGGCTGCGGCAGCTGTCCGGTGCCAGCCAGAAGGAAATCGACCGGATGTTTGACGAGGCGGTCGAGCGCAACGCCGCTTACTATAAGGGCGTGATTGACAAGGCGGCGATTACCGCGCCGAACCCCGCATGGGAACAGGCATTGCAGCAGCAGGCCGACGCGATCCGCCGCCAGACGCAGGACGAACTGCGCAACTTTACCCAAAGCATGGGCTTCGCGATCCGCACCGGCAGCCAGGTGAAATTTTACGGCATTGCGGAAGCCTACCAGAAAGCGCTTGACAAGGCCGCGCTCGAGGTTGCGAGCGGCGCGATGGATTACAACACCGCCATACGCGGCGCGGTGCGCGACCTGACCGGCAGCGGGTTGCAGTGGGTCGATTACGCGTCCGGCTGGCATAACCGTGTGGACGTTGCGGCGCGCCGCGCGGTCATGACCGGGATTACCCAGCTTTCCGCGCAGTACACCAACCAGGCAATGGAAATCCTGGATACCCGCTACGTCGAGACAACCGCCCACGGCGGCGCGCGCGACAAGGGCGACGATTTCCGCAACCACAAGAAGTGGCAGGGCAAGTGGTACTACTGGAGCCTGCACGGGGAGCCCGACCCGCTGGGGAAATACCCCGACTTCGTCCGGGAAACCGGCTATGGCGACGTGGCAGGGCTGTGCGGGGCAAACTGTCGACACGGCTACTTCGCGGTAGTCCCCGGCGTGAACGAGCCGACTTACACAGCCGGGCAGCTGAAAAACATCGACCCGCCCCCGTTCGAGTACCAGGGCAAAACTTACACCGCCTACGAAGCCACCCAGAAGCAGCGCCAGATCGAAACCAGGATGCGGGCACTGAAACGCCGCCTGATCGGCCTGGAAGCGTCCGGGGATAACAAGGCATACAAGGAAAACGCAATCCGCCTGAACCGTCTCAGCCGCGAATATAAGGCGTTCAGCCGCGCGGCTGGCCTGCGCACCCAGCCGGAGCGCGCGCGGGTGCAGGGCTTCGGGCAGAGGGAAGCCGCAAGGGCAAGGAAAGGGCGCTGACCGGCCAGGGACGGGAAGCGGGAAGCATTGATAGGATGATGGAGCCCCCGCCTTTTCGTGGGGAAAGCCTGTCGGAGACCGCAGGCGAAATCAATGTAGCAGAATGGTGACGCGACATGGACGAAAAAGTGAAAAAAGCGATTGAGGATATCATAAAACGCGGCAACGACGTGGAAATCAGGCGCAAAGGCGACGGATATATCATTGTCGAAGTGAAAAAAACAATCAAATACAGCGCTACCTGAATTGGCAGGCAGCAAGGGCAATTGGAGCCAGCTACCGAGGAATACTCGGCGGTTGGCTTTTTCTTTTGGAGGAATCGAAAATGGAGCTATCCTCACTGAAAAAAGCATTTCAAAACTTAATGGGTTCGGAAAGTGACCTGCCAGAAGCGGTGCTAAGGGCGTTGATGTCCTCCGCAAAAAACGATGTTCTTTCTGCCTATGTTGACATGGTGCGCGGCGATTTGCAGACGGACGAACTGCAAAAGATTTTCCAGTACTACTATGCAGACCGCAAAGAGAAAATGCAGGATTACACGCCGAAGAGCATTGCCAAACTGTGCGCGGTCTCCACCAAAACGGGCGGCGATATGGTATATGATCTGTGCGCCGGGAGTGGGGCGTTAACTATCCAGAAATGGGTGCAGACCCCAAACAAAACCTTTATCTGTGAGGAATTGGACAGCCGTGTTGTTCCGTTGTTGCTGTTTAATATGGCGGTACGGAATATGAGCGGGTATGTGCTGAACAGAAACGCCCTGACGCTGGAATTTTCCAAAGGGTACAAGCTGACCTCCAGAACGCGATTTTCCGAAATTGAGGAAATTCAAGAACCGCCTGATATTCTGGCTGACGAAATTATTTCCAATCCGCCCTACAACATGAAATGGGATGCACCCGCGCCAATGATGGCAGATAGTCGGTTTCATGGTAAGCCGATCCCGCCTGCATCAAACGCCAATTTCGCCTTTGTGCTGACCGCGTTAGACCGCATGAAACCAGGTGGACGGTGCGCGTTCGTCCTGCCGTGCGGCGTCCTGTCCAGCGAACCGGAAAAGGAAGCCAGGGAATATCTGCTGAGCGCCGGAATGGTGGAGCGTGTAATTTCTCTGCCGGATAAGATGTTCGAGGCAACCAGCATCCCCGCCTGTGTAATTGTGTTTTCCAGCGGTAATAAGTCGGTCAAGTTCTACGATTGCCGCAGAAAAGCGCAGCAGGAACAGCGCGACCAGAACGGACAGTTCGGCGGTGCAAGCCATGAAAACAGGACATATCACAAGACGGTCAATGTCCTGCCGGATGATGTGATTACCACCGTATGCGGCAACTGTGATAGCATGGCGGAGTTTTCGCAGGAAGTCGGCGTTGAGGAAATCGCAAAGAATGACTGCAACATCGTTCCGTCAAGGTACATATCACTCCAGGAGTGGGAAACACAGCATAGGCCTTATATCGACATTATGTCGGACATTAACCGGATTTCCAGAGAGCGCAGCGTTATCAAAATTACCTGCAATGAAACACTGGCAAAGACAATCGGGTTGTACGAGGTTGCGGAGTTGGAAAAGCAGACGGACGATGCAGCGCTTGACAAAACTTTTCAAGTCCTGGGCGGTCATTATGAGAGCCGCCGATACATCACATTGACAAAGAACAAGAACGAATTCAAGGTGGAAAATCAGGACAAAGAAATTCTGTCGAGCCTTATCAGATTCTTTTTGCCGATGTGGAAACAGCACATTTTCTATTTGAACCAGGAGGAAAACCGCTTGTTTGCAGAATTGCGGGACGCTATGCTGCCGGACCTTATGAGCGGAGAATTGGATGTCAGCTCGATATAAAACAGATAAATCCCGCTCCGGCGGTTTTTATACAATTTTGACCGTCCCGAAGTCGCAAAACTACGGATTGAGGAGGCAATGAATGGAACATCATGATTACGGATTTTTAAATTTTATGATCCAACAAAATGCAGCAATCCTTGAAAGGATGTATAGTCCTCCGCCTTATGATCCGCCTGGAATCTATGAAAACCCAAAGGGACAGACGATTTATGTCGATGTGAATGGAAATCAACATTATTTGCATTCGACGAACGAACAGTTGAACGGATGGACGATTTAACAGATAAACCCCGCGAAAGCGGTTTTATACGATTTTTGGCCGACCCGAAGCCGCAAAACTACGGGGCAGCAGTGGAGGCGACCCACGCAAAAAAGCGCAGCTGTAAAGGAGCGATTATGACAAGGGAATTCCTGAAAGGGCTTGGGCTGGAAGACGCCCAGATTGACAGCATCCTTGACGAGAACAGGAACGAGATCGGCAAGGAGAAACAGAAGGTGCAGGCGGCGGAAGCGGCTGCAAAGGCGGCAAAGACAGAGCTGGAAACGGCAAACGGCGAGCTGGAAACGCTCAGGAAGTCGAACGGCGACGTTTCTGCGGTGCAGAAGCAGCTTTCCGACCTGCAATCGAAATACGACACCGACACGGCGGCGCTCCATGCGCAGCTGGCCGACCGGGACTATTCCGACGCGGTAAACCGCGCGATTGCTGACAAGGGGCTGAAATTCAGTTCAAAGGCGGCGGAGCGCGATTTTGTCGCACGGCTCAAAGAAAAGAAGCTGGAAATCAAGGACGGCGCGTTGGATGGCGTTGACGATTTCATCAAGGCGCAGCGGGAAGCCGAGCCGGACGCGTTCGCCTCGGACAAGCCCGCGCCGCGTATTGTGACGGCGGTCGGCGCTGGCGGCGCGCCGCAGGAGGTCGTGCCCGCGAACGTGGCGCAGGCAAAGGCAATGGGCGAGGCGCGCGCGGCTTCCCTGAAAGCGTCCAGCGACGTTCTGAAAAACTATCTGTAAAGGAGCAAACATCATGAAATTTAGTGGGTTTTCGGTTGGCGGCACGGTGGAAATCCTTGCAACCAACGACTACCAGGCAATCCCGTTCACGGTGCAGGGGGACGACCCTGTGCTTGCGGGCATGCCGATGAAGCTGGACGGCTCGACCGTCCCGGATGGTACCGGTGCGGACGGCATCCTGCTGTATGACGTAAACCCGGCGGAAAACCCCAACGCCGCGCTTGTGGTGGATGGGATTGTGGACTGGGAGAAGTGCAAGGCGCATTCCGGCGCGACGGCTGACGCGGCGGCGATGAAGGCTGCGCTCCCCAACATCATTTTCCGCGAGAATATCGGCGTAACCGCTGCCGATACGGAATAAGGAGGCTTGAAAGCATGAATTTGAGAGAATTTTTTACCCCGCAGGCGATTGCCGCGAACTGGGCGGAGGTTGCGTCCAACCAGATCCCCTATCTGGGGGCAGGGCTGTTCCCGGCGCGCAAGAAGGCCGGGCTTGACCTGTCATGGCTCAAGGGCTCGAAGGGGCTCCCGGTATCGCTGATGCCGTCGGCGTTTGATACAAAGGCGACCTACCGCGACCGCATCGGCTTTGAAAAGCTGGAAACCGAGATGCCGTTCTTCCGCGAGGGCTTCAAAATCAAGGAGCGCGACCGGCAGGAGCTGCTGCGGATTGCGGAATCCTCCGACCCGTATGCACGGACGATCATTGAGCGCGTTTTCGACGATGCGAATGAGCTGATCGCGGGCGCGAACGTCGTGCCCGAGCGTATGATTATGCAGCTGCTGTTCCCGGAAAATGGTAATGTCGGTATTTCCATCAAGGCGAACGGCGTTGATTATACGTACAAATACGACCGCGACGGCAGCTGGAAAACCAACAATTACACCGCAATGACCGGAGCAGACCTGTGGACGGCGGCGGAAACCGCAGACCCCTTCCAGGCGTTCAAGGCGGCAAAGGATTCCATCCGCAGCCGTACCGGCACTGAGCTGACCACCGCAATCATGAATACCAACACCTTTAACCTGATGGCGAAGACGGCGGCGGTGAAAAACCGTTACCTCACCACGAACGGCATGGCGCTGGGATATCTCACCGACGATGAAGTGAAAGCCGTTGTAACCGGCACTTCCCGCCTGCAAATCGCAATCTATGATAAGCAGTTCCGCGACGAGGACAAGGTCGCGCACGCATTTGTCCCGGACGGCTATGTATGCCTGATCCCCTCCGGCCCGCTGGGCAGCACCTGGTATGGCACAACCCCGGAGGAAGCCGACCTGATGGGTTCCCCCGAGGCGGAGGTATCGATCGTCAATACCGGCGTTGCGATTACCCGGGAGGTTACGGTGAATCCGGTCAACATCAATACATTTGCGTCCGAAATCGTCCTGCCGTCCTTTGAACGTATTGATGAAATGGCCGTCCTGAAGGTGGCGTAAATGAGATTTACACCGGTTTACAACGTCATGTATCACGGCGAAGTCCACCGTGCGGGCCAGCCTTTCGAGATTGACCCGGCGGACGCGGAAGAAATGGGCGTTCACGGCGTGCTGGAGCACGTCGCGCCCGTCCCCGCCGCTATGGAACCGCCCGGACGGAAACGGAGAAAACAGGAGGGTGAATAATGGCCTACGCGGATTATGGATTCTATACCGGCGTTTACCTCGGGGATCTGATTTCTGAAACCGATTTCCCCCGCCTGGCCGAAAGGGCCTCTGAGTATCTCTCAGGGGCCACGGACGGGGCCTCCGACGCCCTCGCCGGGAAGGGCGAAACGCAGCTCCAAAAAGCAACCTGCGCCATTGCGGAGGTCTTGCAGGACGAAGCGCGCATGGCCGCAGCCTCGTTCTCTGCGGATCAGCGCGTTTCCAGCGAGACCGTAGGAAGCCACTCGGTCAGCTACGGCAGCGGCGGGCTTTCCTCCGCACAGCTGGAATATCTCGAAGCCCGCAAGCGGGAAATCCTGCTGCTTTACCTCGGCAGGCTGTTCCGCGTGAAAAGTTACCCCTGTACGCACAGACGGTGGTGACAGCATGAAGAAAAGCGGTTTTGATTTTGATGAAGAACCAGTGTTCAGTTTTGGAAAACTGATTTTACCAAGCCAATACCAGTACAAATTGAATCCGATTGATTTTGCAGAATCCCAATTATCGGACTTTTCTGATACGGCATTGGAAATAGCAGGAATCCTTCTTGAAAAAGATCCGAACGGTCAGCGAAATTGCAATACAAAGGCCATTCGTATGTTGATAGATTTAGCGGATGAACTGTCTGCGTTTCCGGAACTGTTGAAAGCTGTCATCCAAGATTTGGATATAAACGTATAAAAGTTTGTAGAAACGAGGTGATTTCCAATGAACATGTTCCCGCACACGGTGACGGTGTACAACGTCCTGGAGGACGAAAAAACCGGGTTGCCGACCTTTAACATTACCATCCTTCGAGGGGTATTCCTGGATATCTCGAAGGGCTCAAATGTGATGAAAAGCGGCATCCTTGACGCGGATTCCGCAACGCTTCATATCCCGATGAGCATAAAAGCTGTGAACGCCTTAACCGGTGAAGAGCAGAAATTTATCGGCGGGAAGGAATACGAACGGCTCAATGATGTTTCCGGGTTCTGGACGCTGCGCACATCTGGAGGCACTTCCGCGCAGGAATGCTTTTTCGTGAAAGGCGAGGTGGACGAGCAATCCGAATACCAGAGCATGAGGGCGCGGCATGATTTTGTATATGATGTTTCCAGCGTCGACACACGCGATTTCGGCAGCAAGAATCTTTGGCACTGGGAAGTCGGTGGACGCTGATGCTGAAATTTACCGTACATTACGATGGTTTAGAAGAAACCATCAAAAAAATAAATGGTGCGTCCAGTAAAGCTGAATTTGCGGTAGCCTACGACGTAGAAAGAATGACGCGACAATTCGTGCCTGCACGAAATTTGTCACAAGCAAATAAAGCGCATACACAGAATAACAAAGGCCATATCAATATGTTTGTTCGCGCTGAGCAAGAAACCACGGTGGCTATAGAATCTGGGAATGCAATAGTTATTTACCCCGGCCCGTATGCGCGATATCTGTATAACGGTAAGGTCATGAAAGGCCCTAAGCATGGCCCTAAATATGAAACCAACAAAGAACTCGTGTATGCAAAATCTCCTCATTCTTTAGCACAAAAGGAATGGTTCGATGCTTCAAAATCGCAAAACCTTGACGCGTGGCTAAAAACAGCAAAAAGGACAGTGATCCGTGATCTTAAACGAAAATAAAAAGCCGTTATCGCTCGTCCCGGCGGAAGAAGAGCAGCAGGTAGGACGCGCGCTGCTTTCGTGGTTCAACGGCTGGCCGGAGAAGCCGGTGCGCCGGATATCCTTTGAATACCTGCCGGAGGAAGGCCCCGCAATGTCACTGATTACGATTCAGGCGGCGTATAAAATCCGGCAGTATATCTTAGGCGGGTACCGGGCGCAGTATCAATTTAAGATTGCGTACCGTGTCCGGCCATCGAACGACAACGCGCGGCTGGAAGCGGACGAGCTGCTCAACAGGCTTGGCAGCTGGGCGGAATTAAACCCAGACAAGCCACAGCTGGAAGGGCGTGCAAGGGTGCTTTCGGTGCGGCGGGACAGCAACGCGGCTATTTTTGGGACTTACGAGGATGGGACGCAAGACCATCAAATTTTAATGAATCTGATCTATGAGGTGATATAAAATGGCAGATTTGGAATTCAACACAACCCCTGGTGAAACTGTAGCGCGTGAACTTTTGGTCGCTTATCTGAACACGGGTACCTCTTCCGCGCCCGTCTGGTCGCCCATCGGCAAGCGCGTCGAGGACAGCTCAGAGGAAATGGACTGGTCGGAGGAAACCAAGCAGGATATCCTCGGCTCGACCTATTCCACAATGAAGAAGCCGACCATTACCCAGACCTTCGACCCCTGCGAGCTGGACGCGGACGACGCGGCGCAGAAGAAAATCTGGAATCTTGCCGTCCGCGAGCAGAACGCGCAGGCGCTTTCCAACCAGGATATGCTGATTGTGCATCTGTATGCCGGGACGCAAGGTGCTGCCTTTGCGGAGCGCTACGCGTCCTGCATGGTCAAGCCGTCCGGGCTTGGCGGCGAGGGCGGCGGCAATATTGGTATGCCGCTGGATATTACCTATGGCGGCAAGCGCACGGTTGGAACTGCTGCGGTGTCGGCAAATGGTACGGTAACATTCACAGCGGATGGGGAAAGTGAGGAAATCTGATGGCTGAAATTCGTTTTGACACCGGGCTTGTCAGCTATGACATTAACGGCAAGGCTACGGTATGCTTCAACCCGACCGACAGCGCCTTTGTGGAAAAGCTGTTCCGCACCTTTGATACACTCGACCAGAAGCAGGAAGCGTACAAGGCGGAGATCAACGGCCTGGCCGACCAGCGGAAAATCTTCGAGATTGCCCGCGCACGGGACAAGGAAATGCGCGGCATGATTGATGAAGCGTTTGACGCGCCGGTCTGTGATGCAATCTTCGGCGGGATGAACGTTTACGCGGTTGCGGACGGCCTGCCGGTCTGGTGCAACCTGATGCTTGCAATCATTGACGAGATCGACACCAGCTTTGCCCGCGAGCAGAAGAAAACCAACCCGCGCCTTGCAAAATACGCGGCGAAATACCAGAAGAAATGAACTATTATCTTCCGAAAAGCGTAGAAATTGACGGCACGGAATATGAAATCCGGTCGGATTACCGGGCGGCGCTCGACGTTTGCACCGCCCTCTCCGACCCGGGGCTTTCCGACGAGGAAAAGGCGTATAACGCGCTGCTGATTTTCTACCCTGCATTTGAAAATGAAATGCCGCCCCGGCATTACGAGACGGCAATCAAAGAAATGTACCGCTTTCTGAACGGCGGCGATCTGGATGATCACCCGCGCAAGCAGCCTCGCATGGTCGACTGGGAACAGGATTTCCCGCTGATTGTAGCGCCGATGAACCGGGTAACCGGGCAGGAAATCCGCGCGGCGGAATATATGCACTGGTGGACGTTCCTTGCGGCCTATCAGGAGATCGGCGGGGACTGTACCTTCGCCCAGGTTGTGGGAATCCGCTATAAAAAGGCCGCTGGGAAACGGCTCGATAAGCAGGAGCGCGAGTTTTACCGGAAAAACAGGAAACTGGTAGACTTCAAGCAGAATTATACCACGGCAGAGGAAAAAACGCTCAAGGCGTGGGGCGTTTGAAGGGCTTCATCAAGAAAGGAACTGTTACTATGGAAATCACAATAAAAGGCGAATCGAAAGAAATCGCCGCCCTTGTACTGTCGGTGCAAGAACGGCGAAAACCGGTTGATGATATTCGGAAAGATGAAGTTTTACGCTTTCTGAATGATTCCATGTCAAAAAGCGTGTTGCCACACTTACTGGTTTAACCAGTTATGATAGGCTTCCAATAGCCGCATTGACACTTTGAATGAAAAGGTTTGTGGAAATGCAAAGAAATACTGATCTGGGTCGGATTCTTTAATATCTTTCAGACTTTCTTCAACTTCTTTATGGATTTCGTCACTCCAAATATTTAGAGTATCTTGGTCAATGCTCTTTCGGAATTCTTCAAAGCTTTTCATATTCTCACCTCCTCTCTACCCCCATTTTACCACCTCAGACAAAATTCCTCAACGAAAGGAGCTGATGCAGCATGGCGAGCGCGGACGGGTCTATTGTAATCAAGGCGGAAGTTGACGCAAGAGACGCCCAAAAGGAATTGAACAAGCTGGAAAACAAGATCAAGCAAACCGAAGATACGATATCGGATTTGCAAAAAAAGCGGAAGGAAGCAGACGAAACATCGGCTTTTAAGGCGAATGAACTGGATGCAGAAAAGGCCAAACTGAAAGAAATTAAGGACAGGCTGGCAGAGATCAAACAGCTTTCCTCCGATAAATCCATACCGCTTTTCCAACGGAACGAATATAAAGCGCAGCTTCCCACGATGAAGGATGAATACGCGGAGCAGCGGGAGCGCGTGCGGGCATTGCAGAGCGAATATAACAAAGTCGCGAACAGCGTTTCCAGATATGATGAAAAGCTCAAGGATGCAAACGCGGCACTTGATAAGCAGAAGGCCAGAGCCGGTGAACTGGTGAAGGAGATCACAGCGGCGGGCAGCGCTTCCGTTAAAATGGCAGAAGCACAGGCGCGAGTAGAAAAAAGTGCGCAGCGGTTTGCGGGAAGAATGGGGGAACTCGCAAAAAGCGCCCTGTTTTTTACAGTGGTATCACAGGGGCTTTCCCTGCTTCGCAGCTGGCTGTGGGAAGTTATTTCTGCAAACAGTGAAGCGTCTGCTGCTGTTTCGCAATTGAAAGGTGCGCTTTTAACGCTTGTCCAGCCGCTAGTCAATGTTGTAATCCCGGTATTTACGGCCTTTGTAAACGTATTAACTGCCGTAGTCTCTGCAATCGCAAGGATTGTATCTATATTGTTTGGTTCTTCGGTGCAAAAGTCGAAAAAGGCGGCGCAGGGATACGGGAAACAAGCTGCTGCAATCAGCGGGGTTGGTAAGGCGGCGGAGGAAGCCGCCGGGAGCCTTGCAAGCTTCGATGAGATCAATACAATTTCCACCGAAAATGCAGCTGCCAGCAGTGGTGGCGGTGGAGGAGGCGGTATTGGTGATGATGGGCTTGCAGCCGATTTCTCTGCACTTGATAAATTCGATACGGAGGAATACAAGCAAAAGGTGGACGAAATCACCGCTTATGTCAGCGGAGCACTATTAGCATTGGGCGCAATTCTGGCATTTTCGGGTGTCAATATCCCTCTTGGTCTTGCACTGATGGCAGCGGGAGCACTTGGGCTTGTCGCCGTTATTAAAGAAAACTGGGACGAACTCAGCGGAAAAGTGATGCAGGCAGTAACCAAAGTCCTTTTGATATTAGGTGTTTCTGCGTTAGTGATTGGCGCAATACTTGCATTTTCGGGTGTAAATTTGCCGTTAGGACTTGGGCTTATGTTGTTAGGCGCTGCATCATTGGCAACGGCAGCTGCCTTGAATTGGGATACGATGAGCGAAAAGGTAAAAACTGCGGTAAATGCAGTGATGCTAGTTATCGGGGGGGCACTTCTTGTATTTGGCGCAATTTTCGCGTTTTCTGGAGCGAATGTTCCTCTTGGAATTGGCATGATGATTATTGGCGCGGCAACATTGGCTTCTGAAGCTGCTTTGAATTGGTATACGATCCCAAACGAAATAAGAGATGCTATTACAACGATTGCTCTCATGGTTTCGACCGCACTTATTGTTTTTGGCGTAATCCTGACACTTTCGGGCGCAAATGTTACGCTGGGGCTTGGACTGATAATTGCGGGTATAGCTACTGCGGCAATGGCGGCTGAACTGAATTGGGAAACCGTTCCAGGGAATGTCGGCCAAACCATACAAAAGATAGCCTTGATTGTTGGAACCGCATTTCTTGCGTTAGGTGCAGTGCTGGCGCTTTCAGGCGTCAAGCTTGCACTTGGTATTGCATTGATGGCGGTTGGTGCTGCAAGTCTGATTACAGTTGCCGCCCTGAATTGGGACAGCATTGTAACCGCAATACAAGGCCCGCTTGGGACTATCATTGCCGTTGCGAGCGGTGCTCTTCTTGCTCTTGGCCTGATCCTCTGTCTTTCTGGTGTTGGGATTCCACTTGGCATTGCGCTAATCGCCGCTGGCGCTGTCGGACTCGTAAGCGTAACGGCTATTAACTGGAATGCAATCCATGATAAGATCAAAGAAACTGTCGATGGGATACTGAGATGGTGGCGAACCGATGTTTCGAAATATCTTTCAGCTGATTATTGGATTAAGAAGGGCAAAGATATGATTACCGGCTTTGTCGACGGCATCAAGCAAAAGGCATCCGGCATTGCCGACGCGATCAAAGGCGCAATCCCGCAAAAGATCAACGTCCCTGTCATGACAACAAGCGTCAGCACGGCGCTGAACGTGGTGAAGAATTCCAACCGCCGCATGTCCCCGGCCCCCATGCCAACTATTGCAGGCCGCAGCATCCCGGCCCTGGCGGCAGGCGCGGTCATCCCGCCGAACCGGGAATTCCTTGCGTTGCTGGGCGACCAGCGCAGCGGGACGAACATCGAAGCGCCGCTTTCGACCATTGAACAGGCTGTGGAAAATGTGATTTCCCGCATGGGCGGCGCTGGCGGCGGGGATATCCACATTACGGTGGAGCTGGATGGCCGCGTAGTTGCCCGCAACACGGTGAAGCATATCAACGATATGACGCGTTCGGCGGGCACGCCGGTATTGCTGATCTGAGGTGAAAAATGGACATTTTGATTATTGAGGGCGTTGACTATTCGCAGTACATTGAGCGCAAGGGCTACGGCTGGTCGCGCAACGACGTGGACAGCGAAAAGAGCGTCCGGACGAAAGACACCATCATGCGGCGGGACAAGCTGGGCACGAAGCGCAAGCTTTCCTATACGCTGATGAACATGACGCGGGAGCAGCTTGCGGCGCTGGATACGGCGCTGGGCCAGGCATTTTTCACTGCCACATACCTTGACCTGCACGGGAAGATGACCAAAGAATTTTATACCTCCTCTTTTGAAGCGACGCTTGAAAGCAGCGAGGACGGTATCGAAACGTGGGGAAGCGCGAAATTCAACATGATCGAGAAATGAGGCCAGCGGCATGGCACAACAAACAAGCGCCCTCTGGAAACGCCTGTGGCGCACGCGGGGGACGGAAAAGGAATACGGCTTTGACGTAAGCGGCGTGTGGTACGGGCCGGATTCCGAAGTCCGGCACACGGTCGACAGTGGGCTGTATGAGGGCTTCGGCATTGGCAACGCGTCCACGGCGAAGCTGACCCTGTCCCTGTACGCGGATAGCATCCCGCGCGGGGCGGAAATCCGGCGGTATATCCGGCTGAAAAACGGCGCGGAGGTCTCGGAGTGGCTGCCAAAGGGGGTTTTCTTCACCAACCGCCGCGCGGTAGAAGACGGCTATTGGACGGTGGAAGCGTTCGACGTGATGCGCAAGGCGGAAAGGGTCTGGACACCGGACGATTCGATGGTGTTCCCGATGCCCATGCCTGCGGCGGTCGATATCTTCCTCGGCCTGATGGGCGCGCAGCTCGACCCACGGACGGCCATCAACCCGAATTACACCATCGACTACCCGGCGAATGAGTACACGATCCGCGACGAGCTGCGGTATATCGCGGCGGCGCACGCGGGCAACTGGATCGTGACCGGCGAGGGCAGGCTTTACCTTGTCCCGCTGGTGTCCATCCCGCCGGAAACAAACTACCTTGTCACCGAATACGGCGACGCGATTTTATTTGGAGGTGACCGAATCCTTGTCGGATAAGCACTTTGTCGGCCTGAAGCTGACCGGGTTTGAGGACAACGGCAAAAACCTGCCGGTTTCCCGCGTGACGCTCAAGCGGGACGATAACAACATGGTCACGGCGGGCGACGATACCGGCATGGAGCTGGTTGCCGACTGCCCGCACGCAACGCAGGCCATGTGCGACGCGGTTCTGGAGCAGGTGCGGGGCTACCGCTACCACGCTTTCACGGCGGACGACGCGGGGATCGACCCTGCCGCCGAGCTGGGCGACGGCGTGACTGCTGCGGGGTGCTATTCGGTGGTGTCCCGCCTCGACGATGACGGCAGCGGCTACCCAAGCCTGTCCGCCCCCGGAGAGCCGGAGATCGAGGACGAATTCCCCACGGAGGGCCCCGTAACCCAGGAATTCAACCGCAAGGTAACCGGCGTATACTCCTACATCAACAAGACCGCCGAGGAAATCCAGCTAGGCGTGAAAGACGAGCTGAACCAGGTGGAATCCTCGGTGAATATCAGCTTGCAGGGCTTCCAGCAGCAGGTGAACGACACGAACGGGACGGTTGCGTCCCTGAAAAACACGGTGGACGGCTTTTCTGCGACCTACGCGACCAAAACCGGCGTAACGAACGAGATCAAAAGTTCGATTGACGGCATTGGGCTGAGCGTGACCAACGGGGAAAAATCATCTTCGCTTCAACTGACTTCGGGCGGGCAGCTGATCGGCAGCGCGCAAACGATCCGGTTTAACGGGAACGTAGTCTTTGAAAGCGACCTCGCGGACGGTACAACCAGCATTGACGGCGGCTGTATTGACACGGGGCAAATCGATGCGGAATACCTGAAACTGTATGGCCCGATCGCGGTCTATGAGGACAGGCGCGCGCGGGACTTGTCCGGGTTTATCGGATACGTGGAGGGACGCGCCTATAACGACAACGGGAACGTCCGGGACACCTACGGCATCGGCGTGATGGCCCCCGGGGACGCGAATACCACGGAAGACATCGAAAACGGGGATATCACCTATTATGGCGGGTCGGTGATCTGCACGAACGCGGGCGCAAGGCTCACTTACGGGACGGATATGTTTGGCGATACGACTACGATCGCCTGCGTGAGGGGCCACTGCTATTCGTCGGAGCCGATGGAGACCTTTTCCGACCGGCGGCTGAAAAGCGGCGTTGTTTACGATATCGCCGAGCGATTCGGGCGGTTCTTCCGTGCGCTGCGGCCCTGCCGGTTCAAAATGCGGGGACGGCAGGACGGCCCGCAGCATATCGGTTTTATCGCGCAGGAGATGAAAAGCGCGCTGGAAGCCGACGGCATGGCGATGGACGACCTTGCCGCGCTGAGCCAGTTCCCGGGCAACGGGCAGGAAGAGGGGATGTATACCATCCGCTACGGCGAGCTGGCCGCGCTCAATACGGCGATGATCCAATCGCTGCTGGCGCGTGTGGATGCGCTGGAAAACGAAGTAAACGAACTGAAAGGATGGATAAACGATGGCTGACAGCACAATCGGCGGGCTGCCGCTCGCACCGCAAATCGACGCGGACTCTTTGCTTGCGGTCGAGCAGCAGGGGCAGGCGCGGCACATGACCGGCGCGCAGTTTGCCCAGTTCGCGCGGGACTCGGTTGCGGGCTTTACGGACACGGCGAAGGAATACGCGCAGCAGGCGGCAGCGAGCGCCGGGACGGCATCTGCGGCGGCAGAGCGTGCCGAGACGGCAGCGGCGACCGTCGGCAGTGCAGCCAAGCGTGCAGAGGAAGCGGCAGCGGCGGCGCAGGCTGCAAAGGAATCGGTCGACGCGTCAGAAGCCAACGTGTCTGCGCTGGAAGCGTCCGCGCAGGAAGCGAAAACCGAAGCGGCAGCAAGCGCGGTGTCGGCAGCGGCAAGCGCGGGGAGCGCGTCGGCGGATGCGCAGAAAACAGCGGCTGACCGCACGGCAGCGGAATCTGCAAAGGCGGCGGCTGAGACAGCGCAGGCGGCAGCGGAGTCGGCAGCGGATACCGCAGCAGGCAAGGCGCAGGAAGCCGCAGACGCAGCCGAGACGGCAATCCAATACAGCGGCAAGCCCCCCAGGCCGCAGGACGGCACCTGGTGGGTCTGGGACGCGGACGCGCAGGAATACCGCGATACGGGGATCAAATCGGTGCTTTCGATTGTAAAATCCTATCCGTCGGTTGGCGATATGGAAGCCGACCTTGTGAATATGCAGGAGGGCGATCTGGTCATTATCGCGTCCAGCGTGGGCGACGAGGACAATTCCAAGCTGTTTGTCCACGGCGGCGCGGCCTGGGTGTTCCTGTCCGACCTGTCCGGCCTCGAGGGCGTCGGGATTGCCAGCTGGCAGCGCACCTCGGGCGACGGCTCGCCGGGCACGGCGGATGTTTACACCCTCACGCTGACCGACGGGCGCACGTTTACTTACAGCGTCTACAACGGGCGCGACGGCGTGGGCGCGGGCGATGTGCTGGGCGTGCCGTTTTCGCTGGAGCTGCCTGCGGGCGGCTGGTCGGACGGTGATTTGACCGCTTCCAGCCCGCTCCTGCTGGCGGCGGGGCGTTACAGCTACCTGGTCGGCCCCGCGCCCGCCAGCCGCGACGAATACACCGAATGTGTCATCTGGGCAGAACGGCTCACAGAGGACGGAAAACTGCTGTTCCACAGCGAATTTGACCCCGAATCAACCCTTTCCGTACAGGTATTGCGGTTCGAGACCCCCGACGCGGGCGGAGCGGGCACCGCGCGGGTATTTAACGCCGGAGGCGGTGGAGGCGGCAGCAGCGGTATGAAGCTTGCCGGGGTTTCGATCGTGAGCCCGCCGGACAAGCTCGTGTACAAGTCCGGGGACAGCTTCGACCCGTCGGGCATGGTCGTGAACGCAACCTATACAAACGGTGCGTCGCTCGAAATTACCGGCTACACCTACAGCCCCCAGGTGCTGACCGACGGCGTGACGGCGGTTACAGTCTCCTATGCCGAGGGGCGCACGGTCAAGACCGCCGCGCAGCCGGTCACGGTCACGCCGGTGCTGGCGGGGCTCGAGGTGCGGGTGCCGCCGGACAAGGTGGTTTACCGCTACCTTGAAGCCTTCGATCCGGCGGGGATGGAGGCCGACGCGGTGTACTCGGACGGGGCGCGGCGGGCGGTCACGGGGTATACGTACCCTACGGCGGCGTTTACCGCGCTGGGGGCGCAGGAGGTCACGCTCAGCTACACTGAGGACGGCAGGACGGTGACGGCTTCCGTGCCGATCACGGTGTCGGCGGTGACGCTGGCACTGCCCGCGCAGGCGGGGGCGCTCACCTACACCGGCAGCGCGCAAAGCCCCGTCTGGAACGGCTACGACAGCGCGAAAATGACGCTTTCCGGAGAAACCAGCGGCACGGATGCCGGGTCTTACCACGCGCAGTTTGCGCTGGCCTACGGCTACGAATGGCCGGACGGCTCCGCCGAACCCGCCAGCGTCCCGTGGACGATCGGCAGGGCGGTGATTGCCCAGCTCCCGGCGGTGAGCGGCACGCTGACCTTCGACGGCACGGAGCAGTCCCCAACCTTTATCGGCTACGACCCGGACAAAATGACGCTCGGCGGGGATACGGCAGCGACCGAACCGGGTGACTACGCCGCGACCTTTACCCCGACGGCAAATTACCAGTGGGCGGACGGAAGCACCAGCGCGAAAAGCGTTGCATGGACGATTGCAAACGTGGTTGTCACCATCCCGCATCAGGTGGGCGCGCTCACCTACAACGGCGCGGAGCAGTCGCCCGCATGGGAGGGCTTCGACGAGCAAAACAGCACAATCAGCGGCGACACCAGTGCAACCGACGCAGGCGATTATACCGCCGTGTTTACGCTCAAGCTCGGCGTTTGGGAGGACGGCACGAAAAACCCGAAAGCCGTCCCGTGGAGCATTGCCCGCGCCGTGATACCGGCAGTGCCCGTGCAAAATGGCACGCTCACCTATACCGGCAACCCGCAGAGCCCCACCCTGTCCGGCTACGACCCCGCAAAGATGACCCTCGGCGGCACGACCAGCGCGACCGATGCAGGCGAGTATACCGCGTCCGTTACCCCGACCGCGAACTACTGCTGGGCGGACGGCTCGACCGGCGCGAAAAGCGTCCAGTGGCGTATTGCAGGGGTGACGGTTGCCGTTCCGACGCAGAGCGGGGCGCTGACGTATAACGCGAAATATCCGATAGGGGCGGCAACCTCGCAGTCTCCATCCTGGAACGGGTTCGACGAAGAGAAAATGACCATTGGCGGCACTACCAGCGCAGTCAATGCGGGAACATACTACGCAGTCTTTACGCTCAAACCCAATTACCAGTGGCCAGACGGTTCGACCGGTGCGAAAAATGTCCCGTGGACGATCGGGAAAGCGGTTCCGTATATCATGATCGCCCCGGTCAGCCTGACGCTTACGTCTGAAAAACCGACAGGGACAATCGCAATCAGTGGGATGTATGATTACGGAAACAGAGCGTCGGTTATGTCCAGCGATACTTCGGTTGCATCCTGTTCTTCCGAATGGGAGTTTGATGCGAATGATAACCTTGTGACTACGATAACAGGCAAGGCGAACGGAACGGCGACTATTACGATCACTATGCCGGAAGGCAAAAACTTCTTGGCTGAAAGCAAAACGGTTGAGGTAACGGTTTCTTTCGGCCCGGTTGCGAAACTCGAACCGACCGCAGGCGTGACCTATACCAATGGCATTTCGTCTTTGACAGACGAAAAACTGAATGAATACGCACGCGCAATTTCAGATAATGCCAGCATCAACAATGAAACTTCGGTTGTTTACGTTGACGATGAATCGAACCATTATAAAATCAGTATTGGCGATTCTATAGCGGTTCATGCAGAATATTATTCAATTGCGGATATGCTGATAAAAGTCGATTCATCCATGAGGATTTTAGGATTTAATCACGATGATCTTGCAGACAAAAGCGCTTATGGCGCAATCACAACTACAGGAAAAGCCGGATTTACATTTCGTATATCAGACTATTTCGGACCGTGGCCCATGTCAGGAGGCGGTTCTTCCTCAGACGTTGCAACAAATGTTGGCAACTGGGAAAAGTCTCAAATTAGAACATACGTATTTGAACATCTCAAAACGACTTTTGATAGTGTTAAGAAAACTGTCAAAAAGAAAACCAGCAAAGGCGGGCAGAGTACCGAAATTACTACAACAGAAGATAGCGCCTTTATCCTTTCTGTAGTTGAAGCATACGGTAATACGCGAAACTATGCGGTGGACGGTGAAGGAACTCAATACGCATGGTTCAAAGCGGGTAACCCAAAACCAGATAACGGTTGGGCTCGTTCCCCATATAAAAGCAATTCGACTAATTTCTGTTATTTTACTTTTCTTCCCACCGATTCGGCCCCTCCTACTGTTAAAAGTGCTGCATCTACAAGCAAAAAAGTATTCCAAATCGGTCTATGCATTTGAAGGAGGCTGAAATGTACAAAATAATCAAAAACGGTGCGGCTATCGGGCTTGCGGCGAAGCCGGTGTACGTAATGCTGCTGGACAACGGCTACTACGGGCTGTGCAATGCGGCGGAAGCAGGCGCAGTGGTCTACGACGGGACGGTCTACCAGCTGGGCGGGGAGGGCGGCGTGCTGCTGGTCGAAGTTGACGCAGGAACGGTGCTGGACGAGCAGCGCAGGCAGGCCGAGAGCCAGCTCGCCAGCGCGGACGAGGCGGCAATCGAGCTGTACGAAGCGTCCCTCGCGCAGCGGGAAATCACGGCGGCGCAGGACGACGCGCTCATCGAACTTTACGAAATGCTGGGAGGTGAAATCTGATGGCGGTCAAGGCGATTGCGCACAGCTACTGGCGCAGGGTGCGGGACGGCGCGCGGGCGTTTGGCAGCCTGCCCGCGTCGGTGCGGGACGACGTGCGCACACTCGCGCGGGAGGACGTGCAGGCGGGGCGGCTCAGCCCGGAGCGGTTTGTGCAGCTGACCGGGGAAATCTACGAAGAAACGGAGGCGGTATAAATGAACGTCTGCAATGACAAATGCCCGCTGGAAGCCCGCGTGGAAGCGCTGGAACGGGACAGCGAGCACAACAAGGACGCGCACAAGGACTTTTACGCGCGGCTGGAACATTCACACACCAATGTCGCCCTGATTGAGGAGCGTATGAACCAGATCAAGGCGGACACCGAAGAGATTAAGGAAGCCGTGCAGGAGATGAAGGATAAACCGGGGAAGCGCTGGGACGGGATTGTGGAAAAAGCAATCTGGGCGGTTGTGGCGGCGGTGATCGCGTTCCTGCTCGCGAGGTTTGGGCTATGAGCAAAAAGAAGAAGATACGGTACTTAAAGAAGGTCGTGCTGTACTGCATCGGCTTCGCGTCGGCGGTGGTGGGGGCGGGGCTGTTCGTTTGCTGGCGGCAGGGCTATGACCCGACCGGGATCGTCGCCGCCGCGATCACGTTTTTCGGCGCGGAGCTGGGGCTTGCGTGCCTGACAAGGATTTTCGGAGAAAGGAATCGGGATGAATGACAAAATTGTGAAACGGCTGGCAAACCTGTTGAGCGTAAAATCGCTGGTGACGCTGGTGCTGACGTTTGTGTTCGCGTATATGGCGGTCGCAGGGCGCATCAGCCAGGACTTTATGACGGTGTATGCCGTCGTGATTGCGTTCTACTTCGGGACGCAGAGCCAGAAAATCCAGGACACCATTGATAAGGAGTAATCTACATGAAAAAGCTATTTATTTCTCAGCCCATGCGAGGTAAATCTGAAACCGAAATCATGCAGGAGCGCGCTACGGCGGTTGCAGAAGCGGAAAAGCTTTTAGGCGAACCGGTAAACGTGTTGGAAACCTATTTCGGTAAGGAACACCACCCGTTGGAATTTTTGGGGAAAAGTATTATGTATCTTGCGCAGGCAGACGCGGCCTATTTCGCCTCCGGATGGGAGGACGCCCGTGGGTGCAAAATTGAACACACCTGCGCAGCAGAGTATGGTGTGCCGATTGTGGGGGATTGATTTGGAGATTAAAACCGCAAACCGCGAGAATTTCACCGCGAAGCAGCGCAAATTGTCTGATATCGCCTATCTTGTGGTGCATTACACCGGAAACCGGGGCGACACCGCCAAGAATAACGCGGACTACTTCGCGCGGGAGGTAACCGGCACGTCGGCGCATTATTTCGTCGACGAAAACGAGGTGTGGCAGTCGGTGCCAGACGGCCACGCGGCGTGGCACTGCGGCACGAAGGGTACATATTACCACCCCGCGTGCCGCAACGCGAACAGCATTGGCGTGGAGGTCTGCATGCTGGACAAGCAGGGCCGGGTGCGGCAAGCCAGCGTAGACCGCGCCGCCGCGCTCGTGCGCGAACTCATGCAGCGCTACGGCATCCCGCCTGACCGCGTAGTCCGCCATTACGACGTGACACACAAGGACTGCCCCGCGCCGATGGTATCCGACCCGGCGCTCTGGCAGGCGTTCAAAACCAAACTGACACAGGAGGAAGACAACGATATGAAGTACTACGAGAAACTTACCGAAATCCCCGCAGGCGAACTGCGCGACACCGTCCAGCTGCTCATCGACCGGGGCGCAATCGCCGGTACCAGTTCCGGACTCCATCTCTCCGAGGATATGGTGCGCATGATGGTCTACAACAGACGTATGGGGCTGTACAAGTAAATTGCAAAATCACCCCAATTGTGCTACAATATTGCAAAAGGATGTGATTTGCAATGAATGAAAACAACCAAATGCCGCGCGTCGTAGAAATCGACATTATCGAGGATTACCGGGCAATTCTGAAATGGATGTTCAGGCTGCTGGTTTTTGTACTGATTCTTTGGGCTGCGACAATCGGTCTCTTTGTCTGGTACTTGAACCAATATGATTTTGTCAGCTACACACAGGACGGTGACGGCTATAACAACATCAATAACCGTGTGCAGGGAGATGTAATCAATGGGGCAGAAAGCGAAAGTGAGAACCCGCAAGGGCAAGGCGAAGGGGACAGCCGTCCGTAAACCGAAAAAGAAGAAGGGCGCATGAAATTCCTGTATTCGGTTGAGGACATGGAAAAAATGTATGAAAACCCGTGGCTCACCGACCGGGAAAGGCGGGTTTTCGACCTTTACTACCGGCGCGGCTGGCGTATCGAGGATATCGCCGCAGAAATCGAGATGCAGCGCAGCACGGTAGACCGGGCGCTCCGGTCGATTCGGCGGAAGTCGGCTAAAATGCTGTAAAAATGCAAAATAAAAGAACCTTTCATGACGCATAAATGCGCTATGGAGGGTTCTTTTTTGTTTTACAATAAAGAAAAGGATGTGATGAGAATGCCAACTTTGCAGGAGCGTCTGGAGCGTCTTGGCTGGACGTGTGAACGGGCGATGGATGCGGTGAGGGCGCACGCGCAGGCGGGCAAGCTGTTCGAGCTTGAGCGTTATATCTCGATCAAGGAACACGTATTGGAGGTGCTTGGCTGATGGCATACGGATACCCAACGCATATGCCGCAGCCGGGCGCGTATCCGGACGCGTACAGCGTCGGTACGTCGATCAGCCAGCAGCCGTCCCCAGGTATAGTGCAGGGCGGCGGGATGCCGCCACAACAGCCGAATGTCCTGTTCCGCCCGGTTGCCAGCGAGGAGGAGGCACGCGCCGTCCCGACCGATTTCAGCGGTGCGGTGACGATTATGGCCGACTTTGCGCACGGCAGGATTTATACAAAGGCGCTCAACCAGAACGACGGCTCGCCCATCTTCCAGGTGTACGCATTCCAGCCGCCCGCGCCGCCCGCCCCTCCGGTTGAATACGCGCCGATTGGGACAGTGCAGGCGCTTGCGGCGGAAATCGAGCAGCTGAAACGAGCGCTTGCGGCTCCGGACAAGCCGCAGAAGCAGGCGAAAGGAAGTGCTGAGAAATGATGAACCCGATGCATGGCAACCCGATGATGCAGCTGATGCAGATGATGCGCGGCGGCATGGACCCGATGCAGGTTTTGCAGGGCATGGCGCAGTCCCAGAACCCGCAGGTTATGAACGCAATGAAAATGATTAACGGCAAAAACCCGCAGCAGCTGAAAACCATGTGCGAAAACATGTGCAGGCAGCGCGGCTTTTCCATTGAGCAAGCAGCGCAAAACCTCGGCCTGCAAATCCCACAAAAATAAATACTTTCGCAGCTCTTTTTCAGTTTTACGGGCACTTGAGAAAAAACCGCTTTCCGAATGTACACATCCGGGGAGCGATCCCCGGTGTGAGATAAAACTGAAAAGGAGTTTTTTTCATGGCAGAATCTAATGATCTGGCAATCGGCTACGCAATGGGCCAGGACTCGAACGGCGGCAATAACAGCGGCTGGGGCGGCGCATGGGAAGGCATCTGGGGGATTATCATCCTTGCGATGGTCTTCGGCTGGGGCAACAACGGCTTCGGCGGCTTTGGCGGAGGCGGCAACGGTGCGCAGGGCGCGATTACCCGTTCTGACCTGTGTTCGGAGTTCGCGTTTAACGACCTCCAGGGGGCTGTCCGCGGCGTTTCGCAGGGGATTTGTGACAGTACATTTGCACTGAGCAATTCCATTAACAACGGCTTCCACGGCGTAGACAACGCGATCTGCAACCTCGGATTTACAACCCAGCAGGGCTTTAACGCAACACAGATGGCAATGATGCAGAACCAGAACGCGCTCAGCACCCAGCTTGCCAACTGCTGCTGCGAAAACCGGCAGGGCCAGGCCGATATCAAGTATCAGATGGCGACCGACACCTGCGCGATTACGACCGCAATGGCGAACAACACCCGCGATATCATCGACAACCAGAACGCGAACTACCGCGGCCTGATGGACTTCATGGTGCAGTCCAAGATCGATTCGCTTCAGGCGGAAAATCAGAGCCTCAAGCTCGCGGCCTCGCAGGCCAGCCAGAACAGCGCGATTGGCGCAATGATCGCCGCAAGCGAAGCAACCATCCTGCGCCGCACCGGCGCGGAATGCCCGTCCGCGTGCTACGTGGTGCAGCCGCCCACGCCGGTGAACTTCCCGGTCAACGTCTGCGGCAACTTCGCAGGCTGGAATAACGGCGGGTACGGCTGCGGCAACGGCTGCGGCTCCTGCTGCTGATCTCCCCGGAACCGGGTGACATTTTTCGGGGCGGCGGGCTGGTTCTGCCGCCCCTCGAGTTTGAAGGAGTGATTTTTGATGGCATGTAAACCTGTTTGCAGGCTTTGCCCGCGCTTTGTGATCTCGCAGGCGGTCACGTTTACGGACGGGAAGCTGGTGGTGAACCTTCCCGCTGGCAGCTACCGCAACGGCGAAAAGTACTGCATTGTGATCGCGCAGGCAATCCCGGCGGAGACGACGATCAACGCGCCCGTCGTGGTCACGATTGGCACGGGGACGCAGCAATACCCGCTGACAAACCGCTGCTGCGCGCAGGTAACGGCGGCGGGCATCCGTACCCGCACGCGGTATTCTGCGGTGGTTTCGACCAGCCCGGACGGCGGCGCGTTCCGGCTGCTGGGCAGCACCTGCCACTGCCCGGCGAACAACCTCGCCGCGATTAACGGCACTGCCCCGGCGGCTCCTGCCGCCCCGGGAACGTAAGGGGGCGCAGCTATGAATAAATTTGCGAAAATGATGCTCATGAACAGCGGAAGGGGCCATGACAGCCGCCGCGACGGGGAAGGCTACGGCCGCTACGGCATGGAAGGCCGTTTCCGCGACCGGCGCGGCAGGGAACACTATGACAACGGCAGATATGCCCCGCAGGATGCAGGCGATTCGTGGATCGAAAGCAGGCAGGGAAGTTTTACCAACGGGTACGGCTACCCGCAAAGCCGGTATGACGGCGGCGCGGAAATGAACCATATGCCAATCCGCCAGCCGCAGCCCTACTATGCGGGCGACTACGGCAGGGACGGCAGCTCCCAGCCCCTGAGCCGCATCGGTTTCTCGATGGACGGCGAGGTGCAGCGGATGCCCCGCGAGTTCGACGAGGATTTCCGCGCCGATGAAATGTCCCGCCGCTCCGGCGGAGGGCGCATGCGCGGCTATGGCGCGTCCAACGCCGTCCTGCCGATGGACCGCAAAACCGCCGAGGAATGGACGGCCCGCATGCAGAACACCGACGGCAGCACCGGCCCGCATTGGACCTTCGAGCAGGCCGGGCAGATCATGGCGCAGAAGAAAATCGACTGCGACCCGGTGCAGTTCTACGCCGCGCTGAACGCCGTATACAGCGATTTTTACACCGTCGCCAAAAAGTACGGCGTGAGCAATATCGAATTCTTCGCCGACCTCGCCAAAGCCTGGCTCGACGACAAGGACGCGGTGCCGGATAAGCTCGCCGCTTATTATCAATATGTTGTGAAGCATTGAGAAAACCCCTCCCGTATCTTGTGCGGGAGGGGATTCTTTTGTTATATTTTTTTTGCTTCGATTGGCAAACCAGTCATTATGAACATGGTCAAAGACCCCAGATTCATCTCTCACAATTCTTGTTCAAAGCGGCGAATTCGTAATACTGGAAGAGCTTCTTCGTCCAAAATTAAAGGTAATACCCGGCGGGGCCGATCAGTGCACGACCGACTGACTGCGTCTGAAATCATTTGTTCAGGAGATAACCGGCTTTGAATCTGTACTTCATGGCCAGTTTTTTTTCAATTCCCATCCTGTCCACGCCCCTTTTATTATATAGATATATTATAGCATGATGCAAAATAAAATGCAAGAAAACCCCGCCAAAACGGCAGGGCTGTTTCTTGCGTTTATCCGCAGGCTGTGGTAAAATGATGCTGGAAGGAGGTGAAAACATGGCTTCTTTTCCGAGAAGCGCGAACGAAGCACTTGCATATTTGTACGTGCAGTCGCAGGATTTAACTGGGAAAACGGTTTCTGAAATCGTAAAAATGTATGTTGCCGCATTAAAAGAAACCAATGCGACAGCAAGGGAAATTAATGAGTCGGATACTTAATCCCAGTGTGCCAGAACAATTGCCACAGAAACCATCTGTTCTGTAATACTGGCGATTTCGTGGCCAGAAAGAACCCCCAAATCACTGGAATGCTCGGAGAGTAGGCGGAACTGCTTTTCGAGCGTTTCTTTAATTTCCTGCTTGCTCATAGTGATTCACCTCGTTTTTCTTCTATTATACCACAAATATAATAAAAATCAAGAGAACCCCCGTCAAAACGGCGGGGGATTTTTCGTCGCGGATTATTTGGAGTACATAAAAACGGTTTCCATATGTACGGTTTGCTGATTTTTTTGCATTTTCTTCACCCCATGCGAATATGAAAATACCCTTGGGGTCGGCTGTCCCCTGATGGTGGGGCGCTTACTGCCAAGGGCTTATTAGCGGTGTAACTTGATTACACTATTATATTATAGCTTTTCGCCGTAAAAGTCAACAGCGATTTTATCGGAAAAATTGCAGAAAATAAACAAATCCATAAGAGGGAAGGGGGTGTGGGCGGCAGGGGCTTTTCCAATTCCATCTGCATGATCTTCGGATACTGGAAAGCTGCCCTGTCAGCTGATGTGCAGTTGCGCTTTTAACGCTTCCTGCAATACCTGTGAAAAATTGATATTTCGTTCCAGTGCGGCGGCATTCAGCCACGCTGGCAGGGTGACGGTCCTGCTGACTGCACGGTTCACGTTTGCCAAACGGACGGAGGGCATATAGACGTCAATCAGGACGGCACGCTCGTTTTCCTTTGTCTTGATTTCGGACAGGGGGGTAGGGGCAGGGATATCCTCTCCATCCTCTTCCAACCCGTTCAGGACACAGCCGAGAAGCTCCCGCGCGGACAAAAGCGCATCATCGTCATTTGTTCCGCTGGTGGCGCATTTCAGATCGGGGAAATCAACGGCAATTTCCTTTTGTATATTCGCTACAAATTCCGATTGAAATCCCCTCTCTTGGCGCTGTTAGCGGTTACATCCTTTTTGAAGATTCTCAATGCGGTCTATGGCCGAACGCCAAACGCACGAATTTTCAAATTTGCACCAATCGCGGTAAGGCACTTGAAATTGAATTGTCGCTACCTGCGGATTGGTGCAGCAAACCTTGATTTCATAACCGGATGCAATATTGGACATTCAGACCGCCTCCTTTTTGTTTTATCATATCACGAAATGGCCCAAAATGCAACTATCCCCGCCAAAATGGCGGGGATTTTCTGCTTGAATGTAAGGACTTAAAATCCGTCTAGCTGTTCTTGACATGGCTCTCCCATTGCCCTTCGGAAAAGTCTGTCAAACTCTTCCCAATCATTGGATGCCTTCATCAAAGCAATTGTCTGTTGAAGTTGATTGTCGAGATGTTTGGCCCCCGTATCTACAGTTAAGTATTGATGATGCCGGTGTCTTCTGTTATGCCTTTCTGTATCTCTTGGATTCTTTTCCCTCAAATTTGCAAGAACACCTTCTGGCAGATACTTATATATGTAATCATTTGTAAGCTTTCCGACATAAGGCGGCTTTGGCTTTCCTCGATAATCCCATCCTTTTAATCGAAACATCTGTTTGTAAAATTCATCTGGAAATCGTTTTGTCCACGGCATAAGCTCTTCGCTTATATATTTTGATAATATTTTTTGAAGTTCTGTTCTGTCTCTTTCGTCCTGATATCCTGTTGCTTCGTCGATGACTGCAACTAAACCGGTTTTTGCAAATGCTGCCATAACAGAGTACATGCGATTTGCAACAGCGATTTGGGATGCTGTAGATAATGCTCCATCGTTCTTTGCATCAACGTAAGCCTTGCAAAGATCGACAAAAAGCGAAGCATTAAACGGAGCGAACACGTAACCCTTATCGGACATATAAGCTGGAAGTTCGTTTCGATTCGCCTTATAAAGCCAATCCCTCAAATCATCGCTTAAATACGGTGAAAGCCAATTAGTGTTAAGGTTTCTCACAAGTGCCGTACTTCCAGCGCCGACAAGCCCCATTGCTTTCGACGTTCCGCGCAGGGACAACACACGTTCGCCGTTATCCATAACAAAACACTGTACTTCAAATACATCACCGTTATCATTTGAAATTGTCAAAACGCCGCTATGTGTCGCTCTTGGCCTATTTTCTGCCATATAAATTCTCCTTTTTTCGGTGGTCCGATTTGCTGCATAAATATTATATACTTTACCTGCGGACCTGTCAACTCGTTTTTTTTATGCTTTCAGTGGTCCGTACATAAAGGACATTTTTACTGTTGGGCCAACAAAACCGCCACTGTTTGGAGAGTATTTTTTATTGCGCCGCTTCCTTTCCAATCCCATCTTGCAATATCTGTTGATTTATGGTAGAATGGTGGGGAAAAAGGGAGGTATTACACCATGAAAAAAATCTTATCACTATTGTTGGCGCTCACAGTTGTTTTGTCTTTGGCTGCTTGCGGCGGATCAAGCGATGATGTGCAGCAACCGGTTTCCACTGACGCTTCACAGCCAGATACGCAGCAAGATGATCCGGAAATTGAACCGGATAACGAACAATCGCCACCGGATGAAGAAAAAGCAGCTTCTATTTCCGAACAAGTGCTACTTGACGAAAGCGGCTTGAAGATTACTGCAAACGGGCTTGAGTCCGGATTTATGGGCGCTGAGGTTAAGCTTCTAATAGAAAATAACTCTGACCAAAACTTGACCTTCCAAGTCCGAAATGTATCTGCAAATGGGTATATGGTGGATACGATGTTTTCACCAGATGTAGCTGCTGGGAAAAAAGCCAATGAGACAATTACCCTGCTTGCATCGGATTTGAACCTTTGCGGGATTGAAACCATAGCGGATATCGAACTTTCTTTTCATATCTTTACCACAGAGGAATGGGAAGATTATTTAAATTCGGATACGGTTCAGATCAAAACATCTGCCGCAGATGGATTTTCATATGAATATGATGATTCTGGCGAACTGCTTTATGAAGGAAATGGTATTAGGATTATCACAAAGGGGCTTGCAAGTGACGCATCATTTTTAGGCTCTGGGCTTTTGCTCTACATCGAAAATAATTCCGATCAGCCGATTACTGTACAGTCGCGCGATCTGTCTGTAAACGGATTTATGGTTGATGGAATGCTTTCAGAGGATGTTATGCCAGGTAAAAAGGCAAATACCGAACTTACACTGCCGGATTACGAACTGGAAGAAAACGGTATCACGGATGTTTCTGATTTAGAATTTTCATTCCATATTTTCAATGCGAATTCTTGGGATGCCATCACTGATACTGACAAAATTTCGTTGACTTTTTGAATAAAATAGAGGTTCAATATTATGAAAACTGCTAAATTGGTAACTGGCATACTGAGTATAGTCCTTTCATTCTTTGTTCTATTTCAATCTTGCGCCGCAGGAATGTACAATGCAATGTCGGCCAATGGAGAAGTAAGCGGTTCCGCAGGTTTTGTTGTAGCATTGCTGATGATTGCAGGCGGGATTGTTGGGATCGCAACACGCAACAGCTGGGGGAAAGGCGGCTCCATCGCTGCCACAATCCTTTATGGCCTAGCGTTCCTGCTTGGCGCAACGAATGCAGGATCGTATGGAGACCTGGTAATCTGGTCTTCGCTTTGCCTGATCCTTGCAATCATGTATCTGATTTCTGCCATCCGGGCAAAGAAACCGCCCAAAAGGAGAAGGCGCAGAATAGAAGACGATTATGAGTAAAAAAGTGGAGTATTGATATATGGCTTATGCTGCTTTATGGCTTCCAATTATCGGCTTGTACATTGGCCTTTTCGTGTATCTGATTGTGGAATTTGGTATACCTGGAATTCGCGCCAAAAAACGATATGGGAAAAGAAATCTGCTGTTTTGGGGTAAATACAAGTTAGCATCTGGATTAAATTTGCCGGAAGGAATCTCCTGTTACGTATATTGCTTAAAGCGGTCTGTTGTGGTAGAAGCGGCCGCACAGGAGTTTCAATTGCCGACAAGTCGCATCATTACGGCAGTTGTTATGACAAAAACCCAAATACAGCATCAATATGTGTCGAGCATTGGCGGCACCATCGCCGGTGCAATGATGTTGGGCCCGATTGGCGCTGCTCTTGGTGGTATGGCCCAGAAAAAGACCATACGAAACAACACAAAATATCTTGTGATAGCTTATCATGGACAGGAAGATATCAATTACCTGATATTTGATGTGACAAATAAGGTTCCAAACGCTAAAAAGTTTCAAAAGAGGTTCAAAAATGTTGGTGGATCAAGAAATATTGTCCACGAACTGTAATAACCGAAAAATTCCGCTCAGAAATGGGCGGATTTTTTTTGAAAAAAGGGGGTTGACTTTTGGTCGTGCTTAAGCTATTATATAAGCACGACCAAAAGTGAGGTGATGGAGATGTCCCCTAGGACAGGTCGACCGCCTAAAGGTGAGCAGTCTAGAACTGGAAAGCTAACGATTCGAGTATCTGAACAGGAAGCATCTAAGATTCAAGAATGCGCTGACCGATTGCATTCAACACGCACAGATGCGATCATGGCTGGAATAGACTTGCTAAAAGCGGATTTAGACAAAAAATAATGGTTTCGGCCCTCCGTGACAAGAACGACCGAAACCATCACACACCAAACCAGAAGGTATGGTAAATCCATTATACCAAAATCCTTTCTGGTTGACAAGACATTTTAGAAAGGAAAATCATTATGGAAAATTTAATATCGTTGGAATATCACGGGAAACCTGTGCGCTGTATTCAAAAGGAAGGTGCGCCGTGGTGGGTGCTGGCGGATGTATGCAAAGTTCTGGGTGTCAGTAATGCAAGAAACGTTGCGTCCCGTCTTGATGATGACGAAAAGAATACCGTCCATTTGGCGGACGGTATTCGCGGAAACCCAAACTACACCGTAATCAACGAAAGCGGCCTGTACAGCGTCCTGCTGCGCTCAGACAAGCCGGAGGCGAAGCCGTTCAAGCGGTGGGTGACGCATGAAGTCCTGCCGCAGATCCGCCAGACGGGCCGGTACGAACCCAAGCCGGAGCCGGAGCAGCCCGCGCTGCCGGTCGGGGCGGACGGCCTTGTGGATATCGTCGAGATCGAGGAGCGCACCGGGATCACGCGCGAGGAAGTCCGCGCCTGTATGCGTATGGCGGGCAACCTGGTCTATGGGGACGATTACATGGTGCTGAGAAATGAATCGCTGATGATGTACAAGCGGCAGCGCCCAGGCCGCGCCATCAAGGCAAGCGCGATTACGGTTTTCACCCGGTCGGGGATGGAAAAGCTGAAACCATACCTGCAAATCCCGGAGCGGAAGCCGGAACCGCCGGAGCCGCAGGCGCTGCCGTTCGACGAGATGATGAAGCTGCGCTACAACCGCATTACCCAGGCGCAGATGCTGCTGCACATCGCCGACCGCACGCCCGACGCCAACCAGCGGAATTACCTGTATGAGTACATCACCGATATCCTGATGGAGGAGGACGTTTGGAAGGAGGGGGATAACGGCTTCAAAGGCCGCAGCGCCGATTTTTGGTGCTACGGGGTGGAAGGGAACAACAAGCGCTGCAACCTGGAAGCTGCGTGCGCGTTGGCGCAGCGCGGGAAGCCTGTCGAGCATGACACGGTGATCGCCGAAATCCACCGACCGAAGACACTTGAAGCGATGATTAGCCGGTGCCAGAAGAAGCTCGCGGAACGGGAAGGTGCAGACAAATGAATGAGATCACGTTGATGAGCGGCAAGGCCGAACAGCTACAGGCTATGATCACGTCCGGGATATCCATTGTGCAGCTTGTCCGGGAAGCGCTGGAGGACGACGGGCGGGCGTACGCGGAGGCGCTCTATGGCGCGATGATGGTGCTCAGGAGCGCGGAGAAAATCGTGGACGACCTGATCGAGGAGGCGATGGAAAGATGAAAAACGACCAGAGCCGGAAGGGCTTCCTGCAATTCTGCAATACCGTCCGCAGCGTCGAAAGGGATAAGGATACCTTTCTCAAGGCCGCAAACCTCGAACGGCATGAACGGCAAGCGCCCGCGTTTACCGCTAACCAGATGATGATGATTGTGCTTGTAGTCGGCGTCCTGCTGCTCGGCAGCGTCGCTATGATCTGCCTGACGCTCGCCGGGAAAACCGGGTCGATTGGCTTTGTGCTGGTATCGACGCTTTTTACGCTCGGGCTGCTTAGCGCATTGTCTATTATGAATTTTTAATTGAATTTTTGACGAATCAGCTTGAAAACTGGGTTTTTGCTCGTTTTTAAGCTGATTTTTTAATGCTTCATAATATATTACCGTCTGTAGAAGCCAATATATTATGAAGAAGTCCGGGTATAAAAATCGACATTGAAATCATATTCAATGTGCCTGTCGATATAGACCCGGATTTCCTTAATTGTTGTCCTCCAGAAGTCCCGTTTTGAAGTTTTATCCATTGTTTCATAGAGCGTCTGCCAATCCCGATGGAGCAGCTTTTCCAGCATGGAAAGGTCTGGGACCCTTGTCTGATTGGATTCGGCTTCCAGGGCGCTTATTTTTTTGTCGTATGTGCCCGCGTCGGCTTTGTATTCCTCTAACGTGATCAGGTCGTTTATGTACAGCTCTTTTAGCTTCCCGCGCTTTGCCCTCAGCGCAGCGATTTCGCTTTTGTAGTCCCGCTGCTTTTTCTGGCTGCAAATCCGTTTGGTTTCCAGGCGAAGCTCCTGCATCTGGCCGTCGATCGTATCCATCAGGTATTTTTCGATCTTCCGCTCGCTGATATTCACGCGGGACGGGCATCCTGTCCGCTGCAAATAATGCGCGGTACAATTATAAAAAAAGGATTCGTTTGGGGTGTTGACCCGTCCGCCCAGCCGCCCGCCGCATTCCCCGCAAAGGATGATCCCGGAAAACAGGTAGGTGCGGTTATGCTTGGTTTTCCGGACGATCCGACGGCGCATGGACTGGATTTTGTCAAATTCTTTTTTGCTGATATAGGGCGGCGTCATGCCGTCCGCGTTGAAGTACCTGCCGTAGTAGCAGGTTGCGTCAAGCATCTTGTGCGCACGGAAATAGTTGATCAGCACGCCGTTCTGGTTGGCGGCGTCCATTGCGCCGCTGATCGATCCTGTCAAAAGGAAGGTTTGGAAAAATGCGTTTACAGCGCTTTCCGTTTCCGGGTCCTTTATAAATTTTTTGCCCTGCTGCCGGTAGCCCAGCGGGCAGTCCCCGGTCAATGGCTCGGCCTTCTGGCGCTTGAGCTCAAACGCGGCCTTGATGCGCTCGCTGGTGCGGTCGGCTTCATCCTGCGCAACCGAGAGCATGATGTTGATCTTGAGCCTGCCGGATGCGCTTGACGTGTCATAATCTTCATGGATGGTCTTCCAGTCCACATGGTGCTTTTCCAGGACTTCCTGCACCTTATAATATTCCGAGATGTTCCGGAACCAGCGGTCAAGCTTGGTGAACACAACCAGCTCCCCCTTGCCCGCCCGCACGTCCTCCAGAAGCCGCTGCAAGGCCGGGCGCTTCGATGCCGGTTTCCGCGCCGATATCCCTGCGTCCGTATAAACCCCTACCACCTTGTTCCCGTTTTCCCTCGCCCAGCTTTCTAACGCCGCAGTCTGCGCTTCGATCGAAAGTCCGTGCAGCGCCTGCTCCTCTGTGCTGACGCGTACATACAAAAATACCTGTTTCATTTTGGATGCCCCCTCTTTACAATTTATGAGCAATTATGGTAAAATAGGGGTACTGAGAACGTGCAAAATTTTCAGTACCCCCGCGCGGTTCCGCCTGGCGCCCTGGCACTGGGCGGGATTTTTTTGTGCTTGCATTCCCCCTTCCGGCAAGCCGTTCGCTGCCTTGCATCAATGGGCTGTTTCCGGCCCCACTGCGTGCCGTGCCAGGGCCTTTCCCGTTCCGTGGCTCTCCGGTTCCCGGCTTTCGCAGGCAGATTGCGTAAGGCGTGAAATTCCCCTTCCTTTCCCATACGAAGTATGATAAAATAATGGTACGGGGAAGGCCGCTCCATCCAGTGCCCCGCATCCCGTCGGCGGGAGCGTCTGAACGTCCGGCTTGGAGCTGTATATACTGATAGGAAACAATGGGAATGGAGGTGTGTCTAGGCATGAGGGCTACAGCGTTGGTTTTGAGCAATAACATCCTGTATCGCGCAAGAAAGGAAAAAGTGCCCGTAACACCGATGAAGCTTCAAAAGCTCCTCTATTACGTTTGCGTAAAATATATGAAGGATACAAAAGAATATCCGCTTTCAGAGCCGTTTGAGGTTTGGCAGTACGGCCCTGTAATCCCTTCGGTTTATTCGGAGTTTAAGCCCTATGGCGCTTCCGAAATCGAAAATTTTGCCCGTAACGCAAAAGGGAAAGCAAAAATGATTGATGAAGACGAATATCCAGAGCTTCACGGGGCGCTTGAATATGTTTGGCACACGATGAAGGGCTTTTCTGGCACCGCGCTTTCCGAGCGTACCCATCAGAAAGGCTCTGGCTGGTATGCTGCGTTCCAGAGAAGCGATGAAGTGATCAAGGAGGAGGACATTTTGAACGATGCCACCTTGTGAGAAACAGCCCCCCGATATCATAGGCGAAGAGGATTTGCCATTTGACAGGACGTTGGAACCGGTAAACCCCGGTGATCCTTCCGGAAAAAAACCAGCAAAGGAGAAGGATGCGGAAAACAGATTGGAAAATAAAAAGTTTTCCCTTGGCTCTACAACGCTTGGCTGGTGCATTGCGCTTATGGTTGGGTGTATTTTACTTTCCATCAAATGGCCGGAAAGTGAATTGGCCGTCAGTGGGTTTGAAGCATTTAAATTGATCGTAATGACAATTTTAGGCTACATGTTTGGATCAAATACAACAAAATAGTGGATATTTCCCGCCCGTCGGCGTTTGCTGATAGGCGGGATTTTTTTTATGCAAAATAGCTTGCGTCGCAGATGCCCAGCACCAGGCCCTGGCAGCAGATGTCATCGGTCATGGGGCGGGTCGGGTAGGCGGGGTTGTGGGAGATCAGTTCCCCTTCCCCAAGCTCCTTGATCCACTGCTTGCCGTCCATGAAGAAAATACCGACTTCCCCGACGCGGATTTCCGTCTGTCTGCGTACAAAGACTTTGCAGCCGTCCGGATAGGTCGGTTCCATGCTGTCGCCGTTGACCGGTACGATAAACGACGTGCCGAACGGCGGGCGCTTTACAAGGTCGATTTCTTCCGCGTAGCCGTTTTCTGCCCATTCGCCGTAGCCCGCGCTCGATGCCTGCAAATAGTACGGTACCGGGAAGCGCTGCACGTTTGCGGGTTCGTCTGCCGCTTCGGTTTCCCTGCGCTTCTGCCGCAGGAACCGCATAAGCTGCTTCTGTTTTCCGGAACGCCAGCGGGCCGCTGCGGCTTCCTTTTCCCGATCTTCTGTTACGCGCCTGTATTCCACGTCCAGTACATCGTCTACCGCTTCCTTGCCGTAATCGTCTAGGACGCGGTATTTTTTTATATGCTCCATTTCTGTTTCGCTTGGCAAATGATCGGCTGTTTTAACCGGTTCGGGTTCTCCGTTTAATCGTTCAAGGGAAACTCCTAATCCTTTGCTCAGCTTAAAAGCAACATTAAGGGCGATTTTTTTTTGCTTTCGGTCAAAAATGCTCCGTACCGTTGAATCTGTCAGTCCGGACATTCTTGCGACCTCTGGGATTGTCAATCCCTTTTCTTTCATAATCGCATGCAGGTTTTCGTGGAATTCCATGACCCTTCCCTCCTTCCATGATTTAACTATACCACATGAAATCACGCATTGCAAGAAAAAAATCAAAAATTGCGCTTGACAACTCGCGCAATGCGGTATACAATAGACTCACAAACAACGCAATGCGTGAAAGGGGGGGATGGGAATGAAGGCAAACAATATCAAGTACGGGAATTTGCGCGCGGAAATGGCTCGCAAGAATATTGGCATTTTCGATATGTCTGTTGCGGTTGGGATGAATCGTGACACGCTTTCCAGAAAGCTTTCTGGAAAATCGCCGCTGTATCTGGATGAAGCGTTCGCCATCCAGCGATCGCTGTTTGCGGATAGCGATGTATCAGATCTGTTTGCTGTTACAGACGACGTTTCCAGCGCATGAGAAAAGCCGCCATGCAGGCCATGAAGAGAGGAAGACACGCAATGAAAAACGACCTTGTTTTCTTAGACCCGAACCGGCTGGACGCAGTACCGTTTACCACGTCGGAAGTCATTGCCCAGTTCGCTGGGGTAAAGCGGCACGCGGTACAGACGCTGATTCAAACGCATGAATCCGACTTTGCGGAGTTCGGAAGGGTCGCATTTGAAATGAGACCCTTGCAGACAAGAGGCGGTATGCAGACTGTGAAAGTCTACCACCTGAACGAAGAGCAGGCGACGCTTTTAATGACCTACCTGCGCAACACTGAGCGTGTACGGGCGTTCAAAAAAGAGCTTGTCCGCCAGTTCTACGCCATGCGCACAGAGCTGCTGAACCGCAGGGACAGGCGCGCCGGGCTGAAACCCGTCCGGCGGGAGCTGACCGACGCAGTGAAGGAAACAGGCGGCGGGCCGTGGGCGTACAAGCAGTACACCGACCTTGCATACAAGTCCAGCGTCGGGAAGAATGCCGCGCAGCTCCGGAAGGAGCGCGGAGCGCCCAAACAGGCAGCGGCGATTGACTACATGACAGCCGAGGAGATTGCGGCAGTTACCAAACGGCAGGGGCAGTTCGCTGTCCTGCTCGACATGGGGCTGGATTACCAGCAGATCAAGGCGCTGGCGCTGATGAATCTGATGTCCGGCGCATGAGAAAAGCCGCCAGCTGGGCGGCGGAAGGGAAAACAACGTTATGTGAGGAAGGATGTGGATTAAGATGCAAGATTTTCTGCGGACTTACGAAGAAATCCAGAAGGATTCACGATATCCCAAATTGCGCATTGACTATTTCGGTAACGGTAATTCTGCGGTTTATGTAAATGGAGTTGTTATCGGGAAAGGTGTAAGAAGCGTAATTTTCAAGCACCGGGCAAAAAAACACGCAAAGCTTGTTATTGACTGTGACCCGGATGAATTGGAGTTCTTTACGGTGAAAAAAGAAACTTGCGCCGGTTAGGTATTCGGCGCAAGCAAGAATCAATTCTTTAGTCGATGCAATAATGAGAAAGGAGCATTTTATGAACGAATTACAGATTATCAGCTACAATGGAATGCGGGTCGTTGACAGCCGCGAGGTTGCGGAGATGGTCGGGAAACGGCACAGTGATTTGCTCCGCGATATTCGCGGTTACGCTGAAATCATCGAGAATTCTGCTGAACGCAATTTTGCGCTCAGTGAATTCTTTCTGGAATCCAGCTATAAGGACAGCACCGGGCGCGAGCTTCCCTGCTATCTGCTCACGAAAAAGGGCTACGATATGGTAGCGAACAAACTGACCGGCGAAAAGGGTGTGCTGTTCACCGCGGCTTATGTGAATGCGTTCGAGGAAATGACCCAGCAGCTAAACATGAACCGCTTGCCGCCAGAGGCATCCGCAGGCGGGGTGGCCGACCTGATCCGCATCACCAGACGGGTATTGCTCGAATCCGGCAGCACGCCGCAGGACGTCAGGCAGATGACCAAATAGGTATATCAAACCTATCATGTGCCGGTGCCCACGCCGCTGCAATACCCGGCGCATCTGAGCCTGCTCAGCACGGACTGCCCGCAGGTGGTCGAAGGGCGGGCACATGAACGACCGCTTACGAGCGAAGCGGAATTGGGAATGTGGTGATAACATGAACATGATATTCTGGATACTGGTGATTGTGGCGCTTGTGTGCGTTTGGTTCTGCATGAACGGTATTTTCAGAGGCATCGGCCGTTTTTTATCGGCGGTCATGCAGGAAACGAGAAACGCACTGGATGAAGAAAGCGAGGATGTAAATTGAGGAAAACAGGGTTGATTGGCGGGGTCACGCTTGCGGCTGTGCTGATTTTCGGGCTGATTGCAGCAGTTGTATGCATGGAAATTATCCCGGCGGGATATGTCGGCGTTGTCTATTCGATGAACGGCGGCGTGCAGGAGGAGCTTTTGACGCAGGGCTTCCATCTGGTATCTCCTGCGAAGAAGGTCAAGCGCTTTACTGTAGGCAATGAGCAGTTTGTACTTACGAAGGACGAGCGAGACGGCAGCGAAGGGGACGATTCCTTCATGGTTTCCACAGCGGATAACGCGAACATCAGCGTATCGTTCCAAATGTCTTACCGTTTCCGGCAGGACAAGGTTGTGGATACCTACAAGCGTTTTCGCGGCATGAGCGGCGAGGATATCGTAAACAGCCGCGTGCGTACCGTTTTGAAAGCAAAAATTTCCGAGGTCACAACGTTCTACACGATGATGGACATCTATTCCGGCGACCGTGGGAAAATCAATGCGGAAATCACGGAATTCCTCAACGAAAAGCTCGGGGATGAATACGGGATCGAAGTCATTGACGCGTCTATTATCGATGTACACCCAGATGCACAGCTGCAACAGACGATCGACGACCGTGTAAAAGCTATGCAACGCAAACAACAAGCCGAGGCAGAGCAGGAAACAATCAAGGTTCAGAATGAAACAAAGCTGCTGGAGGCGGAAGCAGATGCAAAGGCGAAGCTGATCGAAGCGCAGGCCGAAGCGGATGCGAACCGCACGATCTCTGAATCGCTGACCGATGAACTGCTGCGCCAGATGGAAATGGAAGCCCGCCAGCAACACGGCTGGGTCACTGTCCAGGGCGCAGGCACGGTTGTTGCAAGATAATTCCCCACGCCTGATGATGGCTTTGAAACGCCCTGCGGGGCTGTTTCAAGGCCATAGGACAGGCGGTTGGATGCATACAATTTGATAAGGAGGTTGTCACATGGATGACGAGAAAATTTATGACGCATTGTCAAGAGGGCTGCTGCTTCTTGCCGAACGGTTCCTTGCGCAAAATGGCGCGTATGCAGAAGACTTGAAAGTAGTAAGGGTGCAAAAAACAGAGGAACACGCGGGCTGATTGCCCGCTGGAAGGATTTTGGACAAGCCTTTTATGATTAGGAGTTCACACATGACACTTACATTGAAACAAGCAGAGGAAATGATGCGCAAAAATGGCGGAAATCTCTACCTGAACGGCTGCACCAGCCTGGAATCGTTGCCGGAAAATCTGACGGTTAGAGAATCGCTCTACCTGAGAGGCTGCACCAGCCTGAAATCGCTGCCGGAAAATTTGGCGGTTAGAGAATCGCTCTACCTGAGCGGCTGCACCAGCCTGGAATCGCTGCCGAAAAATTTGGCGGTTGGAGGATCGCTCTACCTGGACGGCTGCACCAGCCTGGAATCGCTGCCGAAAAATTTGGCGGTTGGAGGATCGCTCGACCTGGACGGCTGCACCAGCTTGGAATCGCTGCCGAAAAATTTGGCGGTTGGAGGATCGCTCGACCTGGACGGCTGCACCAGCCTGAAATCGCTGCCGAAAAATTTGGCGGTTGGAAGATCGCTCTACCTGGACGGCTGCACCAGCCTGGAATCGCTGCCGAAAAATTTGGCGGTTGGAGGATCGCTCTACCTGGACGACTGCACCAGCCTAAAAACGCAAAAAATAAAGAAACTGAAAGACGGGGATTACGTACCGGGAAGGTATCTTTACGCAGACGGCATCCTGACGCACGTCAAGCGGCGGAAGGCCGTGAACGGCATTACATATTATCAGGGGAAAATCCCGAACCGGAATGTGGTCTATGACGGGAAAAACTATGCGCATTGCAAGGATTTCCGCACGGGGATTGCAGATTTGATTTTCAAGTCGGCGAAGGAGCGCGGGGCGGGGCAGTACCAGCAAGACCCGCTGGACAAGCCGTTCACGGTGCCAGAGCTTGCGACGCGGTACCGCGTGATCACGGGTGCTTGCCAGCAGGGGACGCAGGCGTTTATCGACAGCTTCGGCGACCAGCTCAAGGAGCGCTATACCATCCGGGAAGTCATAGAGCTGACAAAAGGCCAGTACGGGGCGGGCCGGTTTGCGGAGTTTTATGGAAATGATGAGGAGGCATAACATGCACGAAAAACTGAAAGACGCGGGCTGTGAGCTGGGGTATTTGGCGGGGTTCCTGGCGGACGAGACGTTCTGCGACGAGTGCCGCGCGGAAATGCTGTTCCGGCTGGCAGAGCGCGCAGCGGCGCTTGCGGACGCGGTGGCTACGGAAGGGGGCGGCAGCGGTGCGGAATAAGCGGAAACGGGTGCGGCTCTTCCGGTCGCTGCGGATTCTGGCGACGGCGACAGGCGCGGCCTGCGCATGGCACGGCGGCTCGCTGATCGTCGGGAACCTGCTCGGCGGCGACCGGCTGTGGCAGATGCTTGCGGTGCTGTACGCGGCGGGGATGCTGGCAGTGTTCGCCGACTGGCTGGCGGGCTTGGAGATGAAAGGAGGCAAACGCCGTGACATGGTTTGAAAGAATCCAGGCGTGCGGCACCCCAAAGGAGCTTGCCGCGCTGATGAAAAACGGGAATGAGCGGTCGTTCTGCCC
>OOIH01000538.1_pt1 | contig 46299 bp, 67 predicted proteins | sample 1691801 | NCBI WGS metagenome assembly OOIH01 (sample SAMEA1061690, study PRJEB22710) | metagenome
ACAGTGGTTTCTGTTGTGTTGTCAAGATAGTTTCTAAAATTCTTATAAGATTCAAAACTGAGCATACCTGCCATCAACTCCGTAAAAACTTTATTTTATATGACATTTTTATTTTTTCATGATATAATGTGTTTTGTAAATTTCCAATACCAATTCACGATAGCCGGGTGAGATAACAATGCTTGAAGAATACAAAGACTTTTTTATGGCTATGCTTGCTATCTTAGGAATTTTTATACCGCCACTTGTGTCTATTATCACTGAGAAGATTAAGAATCCACAAATTTCTTATAGAGTGCCAATTATTCTTTTAATAAGTGTTTGTTCACTATTGTGTTTTGTTGCTTTTTACATATTTTTTACAGATATCATTGAAATGCTTTTTGAAAAAATATCAAAATTCATACTTACAGCTAATAATCTTTTTGGATTGCCGCCAAATCTTACAAATTTTTTCATGCAGCTTTTTATTGCATCTTCTATTTTTATGTTTGGGGCTCAGATTTTTTCAGAAAGGCTTCACAATCGAAGATTTCTTTTCACTTTTGTAACCGGATTTATATGCAATCTTGCATTCATTATTGTATGGACCTTATGGTATACCTGCATCCAAAATCCTGGAACGCCATTTTTTGTTGGCACGTTTCCAAATACAATATCGTGCATCCTAAATTGTGCAGCAGCACTTTCGTATTTGCCAGCCTGGTTCTCTTTTGTTGTTAGCGGATTTGTCTTTCTATTAGGGGAACAGCTCCCAATCAAAAAAATCATTATTTCAAACTGTATTTCTAATTTTCTATTCTCTTTCTTTTTCTTTGCATTGACTAACTCATCAAACTAATCTTTTATACAGCCACAATCCTGTGATATGGATTGGTGAAGTTCAACCTTATACTTCTTGGATGACTTGATTTTTTCGATTTCATAGTCACCGAGTTGTTTAAGTACACCGCTGTCTATCAGCATCTCCATTACTGCAATAAGCTGATAATACTCAGTTAAAACTTCCAGTTCATTGGTCACTTGTGGCGTTGCTGGATTGTAGTTGCTCCGTCCAAAACGTAGCACCTTGGAAACTGCCTGTTGTACTTCGGCACACTCTTCTGTCAGTGTTACAAGCAAATTTTCGCTTTTTGTCATCAATTTTCACCACCAAATTATTCTTTTACCGTAATTTATGCCGCCATATCAAAGTAAGCAGCAGCAATTTCGTTATTCCCCTGCTCAAACTCTTCCATGTAACGCCATGAAGAACCCTTGGGCCATCCGCCATTCAAGTATGATGCGACATCTCGCTTATAAATGGAATATCGCTTATCACCCATACCTTTGCACATACAGTATTCTCGAAACGTAAACTTTTTGAAGATACTTGGCTGATTACACCATCCGGCAAGGCAAGAATACATACCATGATAAGCTGAAGAATAGCACTTCTCATATCGCATGATATACGGGATTGCTCCGTAGCGTATAAGTATCCTGATTCTCTCAAACGTGTCTCGAATGTCGTTTAACCAAAACCTCTCATCCCATTTCCCGTCTCTATCAAACCCGCAAAGAACATAGAATTTGAAGTGCTTTTTTGTATCTGGATACTTTTCCTTTATCCGCCTTAGTTTGCTCTCGATGATTTCTCTATCAGCGATATTATCAAACGCAAATATATAATCACCATCATAATTCCAGGCCATAAGGTCATCAATCTTTTCGTCAGTCAACAACCTCTCATCAAGCCCCTGCTTGAATTGAAACCGTTTGCCAGTCTTTTTTACTTCCGTTATAATTTCTCTCCATTGAGGACAGGCAAAAAAGTTATCGTCCAGCAGGCATAGCTTTGGCCTGCTCTCATCCATAAACTCGTAAACAGGGGAATGCTGGACACACTGCGTATGGTTCTTGTTCACACAAAAATCGCACTGTCTGAAGCAGCCCCTTGTCAGAAAACCAATCGAGTAGTCAAGGTAATAGACGAAATTAGTCCTGTTTGCGCCGCTCTGGATTTGGCTGTTTACCCACTCATCGTACAGATGATAGTCCGGCATGATGTGCTCTATCTCTGCCGGAAGGGGAGGGGCATTTTCGTAAAAGAACCCCGTCCCTCCACACGTCACGTTCTCTGCGCTAACAACAGCTTCTGGTACTATGGTGTCAGTAAACGCCTTTGAGATATAAACCTTGTCGTATTCTCCTACCGTATCATAGTTCAGAAGAAGGAAAACAGCGTCTCCGGCGTTTTTGTGATATGCGCTTATTTTCATTGACGCAAGGTTTGGAAATCTGTGTTTCTTCCTCCCGATTAAGTCTGCATCAATTATTCCGATTCTCATTATTTACATCCTCTCATATGTAAATAAAATTAACCTTTCATGCTCGTTTATAAGCGAGATACACAGCTTCCCTGATTGCATCAACGAGTTCTTGTGAATCCTCTGGAAACTGCTTCATATCGAGCCATTTGAGCATTTCGCTGTCTACCGGAATTAGCACATCAGCCACAGTTGGATTTGTTACAAAAGCCCATTCATAAGCGTCTTTTGCTCCAACTAACAATCCACAGCACATTTTACCGTTATACTCAGTGCCCTTTTTGTGCTGACACTCATCTATGGGCCTCCCGCAAATAGAACACAGCACCTGTTCCACGGCGCAGCCAACGCTAACCTCCCGTTTAATGCCTCTTTTAATCTTATCTATGATTGCGGCATTTTCTGGCGTTCTCATCATGTAAGCCCAACCCTTGAGAAAGCGACGAGGGCGTCCATCACTGGTGATGGCACCACCATCATCAACCACCTCGGTTCGATAGATGTGTGCCACCCGCCCCTTCGCCGACCACCGGTGGTCAAAGATACCGGCCTTACCCACGAACATGGGGGACAGCTCCTCTAAAGTGCTATCGCCGAACCGCTCAAAGTCTCGGTCAATGTCGTTGTCACACAGCCGCAGGGCAAAGGTGTATACCTCATTCTCTTTTATTGTCTCACGAGATATAGCATTGATTAAAACGATGTCGTCTAATTCTTTCACTATAAAATCAGCCCTCACTCACTATCCGACGGTTCCATACAAATATTGCCTGCTCATCTACCTCTTTCCAAGGCTGGTAGGGCAACTGCCGGTACGTTACTGTTCGGCATCCACAACTTTTACACTGAACAACTGCTTGGCGCATTCCTGCACGCTGTTGGCCCGGATATCCATGTTTCATTTTTGCCTCTCCGCCGCAGAATGGGCAAGGCTTTAATTTTATATCTGCCATAAAACCATCCATCATTCCCATCATTCCCATGGCAGCCGCTTTTACCAGTTGTCAAAATCGGTTATATCCTCTTGCTCCCCGCACTTCGTACAGCGAATGTATATTGCCGTACCAATTCCAGTTCCGGTCAGCCCATACTCAAAAGTAATTCCAGCTTTGCCGCAGGAACACGTTTCATAATGCCTTTGAACAAACCTGTCTCTCGCATCCATCTCCTTGTCAGACATTACATGGAGACTATGCCGATATGCGCTGTTTACACGCTCCTTTGCTTTTTGAATCTCTTCTTCTGCGTTAAACTCCATAAGACGTTTCTGGAGATGATCTCGCTGCATACACACTTGATCGTACTTTTCTTGAACCTGTGACAATAGGTCATTCATTTCCTCTATAATTGCCATAAAATAACCCCCATTTTTATGATTAAAATACTTCTCCGTTTTTGCATTCATAAACAACGTTCTCGCCGCTTATTGACCGAACAAACAACTTATACGCATTAAGAGCATCATTCGCTACAATATGATACGTCCATCCATTATGTATAGCAGTAATACCAAATCCGATGTCTTTCTTTCTGATATTACAAAGGGCCCGATCAGATCTGTTTAGAATTGCACCCTCTTCTTTAATGACTGCTCCCTGCCGCAACGCCTGTCTCCTCCAGCGCATAGCAATTTTCTTACGCATAACAGTTACCTTTCATCGTCTTTCCCCGTAGCTGCAAAAATCATCATCTTTCATATTTCCACACATGATGTTTGGCTGCCCTGGGGCACCTTCTCTGAATCTACAATCCTTGCATTGTATAATCTGAATCGCATCTTTTGACTCCATGCGTTTATTCCACGCTTGCGCTGCTTCATCTATACTCAATCTATCCGGTCCGCTACACTCACATTCACTGCAGGATACTCCGTACCATTTTCCATCACCACCGAGATGAATCTTTTCGAATGGAACCATATCCCATGCCTCCATTATCGCTTTCCCTCCACAGAACGGACAAGTCTTCAGCTTTATTTCCATGATAAAACCACACTTTCATCCAGAGTATGCCATCAGTTACTGGCATTGTTCCGATGGGTTCAAATTTCAGAGCATATGTTGCACTGAAATTTCAGCCCACCGAATTGATTGGGCTGAAGGTGGATTTGATTTAATCAATCGTCCACCAGTAATCAAAGATTCTGCGGTACATATTCCCTTTGGGAGGAATTTCCATGGTGCGTCTTACTTTCTTATTTGATACACGCTTAAAGAACACCTTGTTTGCGGAACTTTTAGGATACCTGATGTAAGTGCCGGGCACATATTCTCCATCTGACCAGCGACCGCAAATACACGGTGCATTTCGCCATCCGCCCCAATTATCTCTGTCGCGGTACTTCTTGATGGTTTTCTGGTGCATTTTGCGTCTGTAGGCACGACCAGTCATCCTTTGCCCGGCATTGTGATGTGCCGGCATAGGTGTCCATGCGTCTTCACAGTAACCGCCGTTCCAAAATTCGTTATCGACTTTATCGCAGCCACAGTGATCAAATTGGAACCCACCGTATTCCGGATACTTAGCCGCTATTGAAAGCCGCTGCTCAAGCTGCTCTACGATAGGACATTCATCACACGCAAAGCATTGCGCTCCACCAACATCAATCATCACGTACCTCCGCTTCTCAAATCGTTCTGTTATCGGAAAATCACTACCATACTCGGGAATGGAGCCGAATTCTTTCCGTCCCCAAATTTCAGGCGGCCACGAAGAAATCTGGTCTCCACGTTTTCTTTCTGGTATATGTAGTCGTGAAAATATGCCGTATCCGTTCTGGCAGGAATAAGAAGCACAACAGTCGTATTCGGCTGCTGTGCTTCTTCATAGCATTTCTTCACCCAGTCTTTTATTGCCCGGCCATATGGTGGATTACAGAAGACTGTCTCCCCCCCCACGGCTGGCGCAGGCCATCGTCTTCTCTGGTGAAATATCTTTCACATTTATGATTTGATGAATCTGCGCATGGGTCGAGCGTAAAAGAGAACTCTTCATTCAACGAATCAAAGAAATTTTGCGGCGTTGACCACTGATCCGTCTTGCTGCTGAACATAAGCTCTGTATTCATTTTTCACCCATCAAACTGACATTTTATTCAGTTGTTTCGCCTGTGCCGCCAGTATCGCCACTGCCGCCAGTGTTACCACCATCACCGGTATCTCCGTCGGTCACATCTCCTGTGTTGTCGCCGGGAGTATCTCCGCCGGTAGTTCCTCCGCCAGTTCCAGAGTTATCTTCCATATCCATGAAGCTCTCAAACGCCAGAGCGCATTCCGGACACAGTTCCTTCGTCCAGATATGGTCGTTCATTTGCCGGTCATTCGCAGGGGCTGGGCACCTGACGCCAGGTTTTGACTCCAGAGGTCTCGCATAGGTTACGACCTTAATCTTGCGCTCGTTCTCCACGATCTTCTTACACCTATCGCACAGAGTACATCTCATTAAAAAATCACATCCTTTGCTTAATCCTCCACGAACATCTCGCGGAGCACACCTAAAAGCCCGATAAAATCATCGAACAGAGGGATATATTTTGCGTTGATATATTGGTCGTTCTGAGCGCTATCAAGCGTGACAAACGGCGCAAACGACAGCTCCCCCTTATCAACGCACAGAACGCCGAGGGAGAGACCACGCTTATCCAGTTGGTAATGAGTATGATTCTTCCCTATCAGCCGGATAGTGACCACACATCCGGTATTATCCTCAAGACTGTCAGCGAAACGCTTATAGTCTTTCACTTTGAAAATCTCCATTTTGTACCTCTTTCTTTTGACGCTGCAGTTTATCAGCGCAAGTCCAAAGATTCTTAGGAAGCGGCAAAACTGTAATCAGCTTTGTGTCCCTGAACAAATACACAGCGTGGTTGTAAACCCGCATATTCGTCGGTCTGTAGTTTAAGAGAAAAATTCCATCCATGTGTCTGGAGAGTTTCCCTTTTGCCTCAGAATGGGCGATTCCGAACTGGAGAGCCTTCTCCGCCGCCTTTTCAGTAGATTTCTTATTGATACCCAGCCGCTGCCTGATACGCCGCTCCGCATGTTTCGTCACAATGATTTCATTGTCGCTATCCACAGCGGCCACCACCTATGTACGGGTTGAAGCGCCTGTCTCTAAATATGTCGAGCGGGTTGCCATCCTCGAAAAATTCGAAATGAACTGAGTTGAAAACTCCTTTGAATCCACTCAAGTAGATGTTGGTATGCGATTGACCCATGGAAATCGTATCCACAGGATATTCACAGCCAACGACCATCCCGCTCTCTTTTACCTTTTCGACATCAAACTTACTGCCATTGTCAGGCCATACGAGTTTTGCTGTGACCATTCTTTCACCACCTTCAACATAGGCGCGCAATACAAAAGGGCGGGCTTACGCCCGCCCCGTTGCGCTGGATCAACTTTCGATTGTCTTGAAGAAGATATCGGTTCTGCGGTTCTGCTCTGCATCGGGACCATGCGGGTCAGCGACCATGTTGGAGTTACCATTGCCGACTACAATGATGCGATTAGCATCAATTCCGTTGGCAACAAGATAATTCTTCACGGTCTTTGCACGTTCCTCAGAGAGCTTAATGCCGCCCTCTGTGTTGTTCACAGAGTTGATATTGCCTTCAATCTGAATAATCGTCCCATCCAAGGTGTTTGCGATCTCAACGAATTCATGGAGAATGGAATCAGTCTCCGCCGTATCCAGGAACTTTGCGGTATCGGCAACGAAGTTGACCGTTGCGCTCTTGGAGAGCAATGCGGCTGTCTCCTTTGCAATATCACGCTGCTCCTGAGTAATCTCAGAAACAACCTTGGTGGTAGTCTGCGTATAGTGGTCAGACAGAGCCTTTACATAGCTCATATCAAACAAAGTCGCGCCGAGGTTGCGATCCACACTTTCGCCAATACTCTCCCAGATGTCGCACATATCCGAATAAATCACGGGGCAATCATTCTCCAGAGAAGCAATGTTATCTGCGTATCCCATCATACCGGCATCGCCACACTGGGAGAGAATATCCTCGTCAGAAGCGTCCGCAAACATGGGCATAACGCTGCGGATATAGTCAAATTCTGTGGTATACATGGTATCCGCCGCTTGGAAGATACCATCTGCGAACTTGGAAACGACGTCAGGATGCGCTTCAGCGAAATCGCTTCTAAACACAATGCCATCCATAATCAGCTTGTTGGAGGAGGCTGTGGAGAACAGGATATGAGAATTGGTGCTGTCCGCCGCGTTTGACAGGAACGGCTGCCAGGTCGCGGCCACATCCAGCTTGCCTGCAAAGAACGCCTGACCGGTGGCCTCGGCATCGTCCATCAGAATCATATTCTTGATGATCTCCTGCTTTGTGGTGTCAGGCAGATCGGACTTATTGACAAACCACACAACCAGTGTCTGCGCCTCGCTGAACTTCGGTACGCCAACCTTAGCGTTGGCCAGATCCTCAATGGAGTTAATACCATTCAGAGCAATGATGCCATCACCGCCATCTGAATAGTTGGTGAAAACTGGCATCACAACATCCAGACCAGCCTCCTTGAACTTGCCGGACAGGAATGCGACACGATTTATAGTATAGCCGGCGGCATTCAGGTCGCCCTTGATCAGCGCGTTGCTGGAAGAATCAGCGTCATTGATGATGTTGATGTTGACCTTAATACCCAGATTGTCAAAAATTGAACCTGACTTTGTTGTCAAGCCGCCGTTAGCGTCAATAATCGGCTTCCAACCAATCCACTCGTCCAAGGAGAGGTTGATTGTCGCGTCGCCGGTGCCCGTATGTACTGGCGTTGTTTGATTGGGAGCAGTGGAAACGCCAGGCGTCTGCGTTGTGCTCGGCTTCGGCGTGTTGGTGTTGTCTGACTGTGACGTGCCGAACAATCCGGGGTCGCGCTCAGAGAGGTATTGATACCCGAAGAACCCGGCCGTCCCAAGGATGGCAACGATCAGGACGAAGATAACAACACGCCCAGCTTTTGTCAGTCTCAATTTCATCGTTTACTTTCCTCCATATTTCTTTTTGAGAGATTCGAGATACTCGTCTCCGCGCATCTGCGCGGCCTTCTGCTCAGCGCGGGCAATCTTGGTGGAAGCGCGGTTCTCATGGACAATTCGCGCACCATCAACCTCCTTCTGGAGATCCCTCGACTTGTCCATCACAGCGTCAAGCATTCTGGACGTTGCGGTGTCCTTGCGGAGTTCGTCCAAGTCGCCAAGGAGATCCTTAAGCTGGCCGTTCATCTGGAGCTTTGCAACCGTCTCCTTCTTGACCCGCTTCAGATCTGTGAGCTTCTTCCCACACGCAGCGTAGATTTGCCGTGCGTCTGCAACCATAGGTTTCAGCTTCTCTGCGCACTCCTTCTTCCGCTCGATCTCCGAAAGGATTTCGCTCCTTCGAGCGGAATAGACCTCCGCATCACTGTACTGCCCGCTTTTTACCAGACGCTCGCAGTTTGCCTCCACATCTCGCAGCTCCTTTGTGAGCCTTGCAATCGAATCCTCTGTACTTTTCAGCTCGCCAGACAGCTTATTGAATGTGGAAGCGGCTTTGTTGTAGTTGTTCTGGGCTTCTTGAATGGCCTGATTGAACACAGCTTCGGCGCCCTCCGGCGTCTTTGCCGCGTCCTCGACAAACACGTTCAGGAACCCGCCCACCAGAACCTTGATTTTCTTGCGAAACTCAGGGAAGATGAGCAAGGCCAGAAGAATAATCCCGAGAACAATGCCTAAGATCAGCTTCATTTGGTTTCCTCCATTCCATTACAAAATTCCACCAGACCGTCAATGACGCTGATCTCGTCAGAAACGGACTGTTTGGTGGCGTTGATAATTTCCTCGGCCTCCCTGATCTTAATATTCGCGGCCTCAATCGCCTGCTTGAGAGACTCGATGTCCGCATTGGCCTCGGAGATTTCGGCGTTGCGCTCGCCGACGATTTTGTCACGCGCCGCAGTCAGGGTCTCAATACGCTTTGCGGCGTCGTCCAAAAGATCCTGAACGGACTTTCCAGACACCTGGAGAATGCCAGACACAGTTGCCTGCTTCTTGGCGGTCGTCATTTCAGACGGCAGCGTGGCAATGAGCGCCTGGACAGTGAAGATAGAGTTGCTCTTATCGCTCAGATCGTTCTGGGCATAAATGTCGCTTACCACGCTCTCTGGAGAACTCACCTCCGCGTCAACATCCGGCAGGTCGCTATCGACATTGACAGGCGCTTGATATGTGCTGTCCAGCACCGGAGCTTCGCGCTCAACAAGCCCAATTTTTTCAAATAAATTCATGTTTCTCCTCCAAGTTTTATAATTTTGTCACACATTTTTCGCGCTTCGTCCTCGCTGTGCGTAACCATCACGACGGTGCTGTTTGTTTCCTGATGAATGTCCATAATCAAACGCTGCATCTTCGCTCTGGTCGCATCATCCAGCGCGGACAGTGGCTCGTCCATAAGCAGATACCGAGGCCGGACAAACAGAACCCTTGCTAACGAAAGGCGCTGCTGCATTCCACCGGACAGTTCTGTTGGATACCAATCCATATACTCGCTGAGTCCAACCTGCTCCAAGATTGCCTCTGCAACCGGCTTTAGCTCTTTTCTTTTTCGCCTCTGCCGTACTGCTATCAGAACATTGTCGATACATGTCAGCCAGTTGAAATTTGTATACCGCTGGTGCATCATATAGATGCCTTTGTCATCGTCAAATTGAACGGAACCAGAAAGTGGCTTTATCATTTTGGACACTGTTTTCAGAAGTGTACTTTTGCCGCAACCAGACTTGCCAAGAATACCGTACACGAGGCCATCCTCAAACGTCATGCTGATTGGCTCCATTAGAGGCTTTTGATAGCCGATTACCAAATCATTCAAGATTATCATCCAAGTACCTCCATCTGAACACGCGGTGGATAACCTTGTTCCCGATTTTGTCAAACACATAGCTGAACAGTACGATCACAATGATTGCAGCAAACACGATTGTCGTTTTACCTCTTGCGGCTCCTACATTTATAATGAATCCAAGACCTCTCTTGGCGTTTGTCGCTTCAACCACAGCAACGTACGTCCATCCGATTCCATACATCATCAGGAAGGAACTCATAATAGATGGGAGTGCGGCTGGCAGGAGAATTTCCGTAATGATTTCATGCTGGCGCATTCCAATGGACTTCCCTGTATCAATCAAATCCTGTGGAACATCCTCCAAGCACATGACCGTAGACGGCAGGACATATACGAAGGTGGCCAAAAATAAAAACGAGACCTTCATTGTCTCGTCAATTCCGAACCACAAAATCAGCAGAGGAGAGAACGCGGTTACAGGTATGTACCGCATGGCAGACACCACTGGCGACACCATGTCTTTCAAGAACTTTACTGAGCAGATCAGCAAGGCGAGCGGAACCGCTGTTGCCATAGAAAGTAAAGATGCCGCTGTGATTCTGGTAAGAGAATACAGCAGGCCCGGAATGAGCTGCCCTGTTCCGTACAAACCAACCAGTGCTTTCCATACAGATAGCGGAGACGGAACAAAGAGTGGGATTGTTACCATTGATCCGATCTGCCATACTGCCAAAAGGAGAAGTAATCCGAGGACCTTTTTCATGATGCACCTACTCGATCCAACACCATATGGTTTCATCATCAATCCGGATGCCATCCGGATTGTCTCGAATTATCTTCGCCAGCTTATCACATTTCCACAAGGGGTATGGCTCGGTAATATCAATCCCTACATCATCCATATAGGGAAGCTTCGCGGCATCCCCAGGCTCACGGTATTCTTCATATTCCTCATTACTCTCAACCCACACGACATCGAAAAGGAACTTCTCTGTGCTGATATCGACAGTAACGCGGCCTTCCTCCCATCTTCGCGTATCCTCAATGCCTTCTGGAGTAACAGAGAGCAGTCCCTCGTTTCTATCAACTGCATCGCGGAACTTGATACCATCAAATTTGCCGCTTTTGTCCATACGGATTCTGCTCTTTTCCTCGTCATCGACACCAGCTCCAGTAGCCTGCAGGATTTCGACCGCAACGCGCAGAGGATTGATCTCAGTCCTGTTTTTATAGGCTTCGATGACATTCTCCAGTATTCCGAGCGAGGAGCTTGTGTAGGCAGACCAGTGATAGTATGCGTTGGCGAGCACTTCGCCGTCATAGCATACCTCAAAGTTCAACCGCTGACCCATACTGTATCCCTCCCGTCTTATGTATATAGATGGTACTTTTTACTGATAGAGTGCGCTGTCTCATCTGGCAGAGGAGCAAACCAGATGCCGGTAAGAGTCGTCCCATCGTCTTCCTCTGGCGTCAGTTCTGTCAGACACTTATCATAAATCAGCCCGAACCCCACCCCTTCGACCAGACCAAGTTCCTCTGCAACGGTCTTCGCCTTCAACAGGTGACTTTTGTTTCTGGCCTCACAGATGGTCTTGACAAACGAGCCACAGACATAATCCTCAAAAATTTCCTTATCCACATGAACGGAGCAAGTAACAAAATCCATTCCGTCATGTGTGATTTTTCGCCTGAGAAGATGCGTCCAATAGGCTTCAGCACAATGCGATACCTGTGCAGCCAGCTTGCCTGGAGACATGGCAAGGTCTTTTCGCATAATAAACAGACGTCTGTATCCCATTGGCTTCACCTAATTTCTTGATTTCTTGGAACTATGGATTTCTGTGACCTTACCGTTTGCATAGTAAATCCTTGCGTCCGGCGTTGTCCAACCGTACTCGTCAGCAAGAAATTGCGCATATTCCTCAATATCAGCAAAACAAATGCTGCCAGTGGCATATACACTACGGTAGAAAATCTTATTCTCAAGCGCTGGCGCGCTGACAACCTGGAACTTTCCATAACGTTTGTTCCATTCTGCAATAGCACTGTCGCGGTCTTCGCTGCTGGCGCTCACACTGTACCCATTTGTGGCGAATTCCAGAAGATTGATTTCATCCGCATACGGAGTCCAGCGATCTCCGCAGCACGGACAATCAATTCCATCCGTAACGCCGTTCCAGTAGCATCCAAGATCTTCTGCCTTGGCGATTGCCTCCTCCTCGCTGTTCGCTTCGATGAACAACCGATGACAGACATTATCGTCCACAATGAACGAACCACCAGAGTTGTTCTGATCAAATTCATAAAACACGATCTCACCTCTCAGTCATACCAGCACCGTACCCCATCATCACTGATATCGAACTCATCAGCGAAACGGAACATCATAGCAAAGTCAATAATATCCTGCTGACTTGGCGCCGTTTTCTTCCCAACACCCTCAAAAGTAATTCTGAAATCGTTCCTGTCTGGGCCAATACAGTAACCGTGAACATACCATCCGTCTGTCTCCCGCTTGCGGAGAAACTCAATAATTTCTCCGGCAGTAGGGGAGTCATTCTGGGAGTCTCTCTTATCAATAACACCAACTTCCTCAAGCTGGTCGATTTGAGAAATCGTAAGTTCGTGGAAACGTCTCAGCCCGCCGCCATATTTCTCGGATTTGTAGTCCTCACCAAAAACAATCTGGTCGCGCTGGTCGGCAAGGCTTAATCTGAAAATATCCAACATATGTATGACCTCCTTAATACCACTCCCAGTAGACAAGCGCAGAAGTCTCACTTGGCGCCTCTACAAGAATGTTGTCTTCCGGGAATTCCTTATTGAAAGCCGCAATCTGCTGTTCGTTCAGCACATAGTAACCTGTATTCTCAACGGGTTCCGGGATGTTTTTGTGGAACCAGTCTTGAATGTCGTACGCCTTACGCCAGTAACATACCTCATCCCGGTCGCACACATAGCAGGTTTCCTCGCGGTCAATGGTGTATTTGCTCTCAATCAGCTCATCTGGGATGGTCACATGTTCGCTCGCGCCGTTTTTCTTTCCATAGATGCTTGTGGCGGAGGAACCGTTGCTGTCGCAACTCCAACCTCCGATATGAGCATCTTCCAGCCCGTAGTCCTCTCCGATCTTCTTCAAATCGTAGTAATGGTTGACAACTCGGACTTCCACGCAGTACGGTGCAAGCTGCCGGTACATTGGAGACACGATGTCCTCACTGCTAAGTACAATGCCATCAAGCTCATCTCTGTCATACACTTTCCCTTTGTCGATAGCCGGTTTTTGGATACGAAACACATTCATATCAAGTCCCACGATGATTCCTCCCTTTCGTATTTGTGCGAAAAAAATACCCGAACCGCCATGGATTTGGTAGTCCGGGTGCTGTTTCTTATGTTCGGCTGTCTTGTTCAGAGTCAGGGTTTCCTAATTCATTTCAACCAATTTCTTTGCTCATACGAGTAAAATTATCTGAAGAGGACGGGTACATCCTCATTATAGAATTGCGTTTTCAAGACGCAGCAATCAAAGATTTTAATTAGAACGGCGTATATGGAGGCGTGTATCGTGCTCCGCAATGTTCGAGTTGGTGAGTTTTCGAGTAGATGCTTAGAACGCCGTAACGATTTGCGTCAAAAAAAGTACGATGAACAGGTAACGCCTACTTTCTTGATATGGATTATCAGTCCACATTTATATATTTCAAGTCCAGACCATTACCTTAAAATGGCGGAATCTTCCTGTTTTTGAAAGATTTCATTTGAGTTCTATGGCGCACTCAATTCGCCCCGCAGCACTACACTTCGTCTGTGGCTGAAGCGGTTGAAATTTCATATTCCACTCTGACCCTGAACGAGACAGCCGAATGGCTGTCTCATGTTTACTCCGCAGGGTGGGCTGCTTCGATAAACTGTGCTACGATATCCTCGAAGGAGTCGTTGACACTGTATTCGGGATCGTATTCGACAACCAGTTCCACCATCAGCTTGTCGATACTGGTGGAAACCTCGTCAGACTTTGCAACCATGGCACGGCTCGCGTCTCTGACCTTGTTCCGGTCAAAGTCGATGGTCGTAACCTGCTTGACATCGTAGTTGTACGGGACCTGATTGCCCTCGCCGTTGAACTTGTAGGCGGTTCCACGGATAACGCTCTCGGAGGGACGCGCCTTGCTCATGTCGGCAAGGACTCCAGCCACCTTTTGGCGAGTTCGATTATTGGCCAGTTCCGCGTCAATGTCGATATCGCTGGTACGCTTTGCTGCGCTGATGGCGGCCGTGAGCTTCTCCTTCTCCTTCATCAGATGCTCAAGGAAACTCACCAGTTGATTGTTGGTACAGTCGAACGGACGATCAACGACCACCTCGACCGTCTCGTCCTCCGCCTCGTGATTTGCCTTCTTACGCAGATGCACCTGCGTCGTCTTTGTGATGTAGTTGCGGTTGCCCAGATACATTGTGGTGCGGTCAACCATCCGGCTCAGAAAATTCTGATACCGAAAAGCTTCTTTCAGATACATCCTTTTATTCCTCCTCTGTTGTTGGCTGATATAGACCCATGCGGATCTCGCTCAACTTGTAATATTCAACCAGCCCGTTGTAGGACTGCACCCCGATTTCATCCGGGTCGGCAACGGTTTGGAAACCTACTAGGAAATCGCCGTTACCCAGAGGGACGCACTCAATAACGAAGCCATAGTTTGCGCTTGAATCCTCGAACATACTCTCATCCATGAAAGCCTGCTGCTGTTCATATGGCGTATACACCTTCCGGTACACCCAGAATCGAAAGATGTCGTTCTGGTGAGATCGAAAGAAATCAGATACGGACTGAAATTCAACCATCCTGCTCTATCCTCCAATCTTTGTACGGTTCCACGCAACGCCGCAGCTCTTCCTCTATGACCATCTGATGAAACCGCATCCATAAAGGCTCGTCGATATTCTTGTCTCCGTAACCACCTCTATACTTTTGGTCGGTTATATCCTGGTCAAGCACGTAAAGCGTTTTCTTGGTCACATGTGGAAGGAAGGGAATGATGAAGTCGATCACAACACCAGGCATGTATGTCTGGCGGCCGATGGCATACCGAACAGCGCAGTTGAGAATGCAGCCAAAGTTATCATTGTCTGCCCTAATATGCGGAACCATTGGTTTCTTTGGTGTACTCACAGCTTTATCCCCGTCTGCTTTGGTTTTCGTGCGGCGAGTGCTTTCTGCACACGCTTCTCGCGTACTTCTGGGTTCCAACCGCACTTGTAGCAGGGTCGAAACTCCCCGGAGCACTCAATCATCTTGTTATGTACGCAGTTATTTGATTCCTTCATTCATCTACCTCCTCAAACAAGATACAATCCCGGACAATTCTGCGTTCCCAACTGAGGTCATCAAATGTTGGCCATCTTTTCCAATCGTACTGATCCGTACAGTCGCCGGTTATGTCATAGATATGGCCATCAATCCGGCATCCGAAATGGTTGACAGGAGCATCATAGACGATTGCTACATTAGCATCCCACTCATACTGCTTGAAACGTTCGTATAAAATCTTGGCGAACCAATAGCACGCTCCGCAAGTGAAGATTTTGATGACCTCCTGATACTTCCCGTCGTTGGTAAAGCGAGAAATAAAAGACAAGACCTTTTGTTCCATCAGAAGTGATAGTCAACAACGCCGCCCAAATAGTACGTCCCCAGCGGCTCTACCGTGCGCATCCACTGCTGCATTGTATACAGTTCATCTTCATTCCACACATAAAAGCCGAATTGATCACTGTACGATTTTTTCAGGTCGTACATAGCCGAGTCAAGGCCGCAACAGACGGTTGATTTTGCAACAAATTGATTGAAGTCAATTTTTGACAGAGCATCGACCGCCTTCTTAAACTTCTCAAAATATTCGTCAAAGTAGTCGCCAATATCAATTTTGAATGTGAGCGTATCGCCGTCTCTGGTACACACCCGGCCGAAACTCGTACTCATCAACCATTCAAGTTCTTCATTGCGGTTCTCGTCGCTAACATCGGAAACATAATCAGCGATGGAACCAGTGAACCACTCTGGAATAGAATCTGCGCAGATGCGGTCTTCTACATCGACTGGCAAGCTCTCAATTTGAAAAATTCTGCTGTGCATCGTATCACCCTTGTTTCTTCAGATATTGGAACATTTCTGTAATATCGTTTGTAATATCGTGCCGGATGGAGCAACAGGAATTCTTTGCGAATTTCCCCTCGACAGCGTCGATATACATGGAGGCGGACGTGAACTCTCCATCCATACCGTCGTCCCCCATGTAGAATTCCTTCCACTGATCCTCCGACATCAGCCGCCTTACATCGAGCTGGCGAATAGCAAGATTGTCAAAGCTGACTGCTTTGAAGAAGCCATGTTTCACAGCGTCACCCAATGCGTTATAGAGTGCAACCTTTTTAGCCGCGATGTCTTCGCCGTGCCGCTCCAAGTTGTCCTCGCCGCGCCGGAAATCTTTATACCCGAGAATCAGAATCTTCAGGTTGTGACCAGCCAGCGACCTGAACCCCTTCATCGAAATCATACCGTTGATGATGTGAATGACAGCATTGGGGTAATACTTAACCATCTCAATAAAGCTGTCTGTGTCTTCCGTCCAGTCCAGATAGGAGATACCAAGCCCATAAATTAACCCATGCTCCGTCAGGTATCGGAGCATGGGAAGATTTTTCATGAAATGCGTTTTGTTAACCGTGATATTGGGAATCAGCTTCCGCTCTTTGAGTTGCTGTAGAAATGGAATCAAATCTGGATGGGCGAGCGGATTGCCGCCGCCAATAGCAAGCTCAGTATAGGGGCGGATAGAATCCAAGAATGGCAGATGCAGGATGTCTCCATGTCTGCCATCCGGTCTTGAGTCCTCGTGACACATAGCGCATCCCATATCACACTGGTTTGTGATCTTGATGTCAAACGACTCTGGGAACTCAGGCTCAAAGAAATCCAGGTCGTTTTCACGAACCTTCGTTCCGTCGCTATAGATTCTCACACGGTAATTCCCGTTGGTGTACTCGCCTAAAATACTCACGAAGGTTCCTCCCTTATCTTATCCGTCTCTCCCGTACTCACCAAACGCGACCATCTTGTCTCCACTCGGCGTAGTGAAGTAGTGGGAGTATGATTCCATAGAACCCCAGTCACTGTAACCCAAGTGTCGATGATCCTGATATCGGTATTCCTCAGATTCGAGGAGCAGCTTTGAATACGGAACGAGTTTGCCATCGAAGCAGTCATACATCAGTTCATCCTGCTTGAATTTCTCGTATTCTTCCTGCGTGCAGATAACGATGCTATGCGTGGAGCTGCTGTTTGTTTCAAACACTCCACATCTTACTTGTCTCATACGCTCTCCTTTTTGATTGCGATTAAAACTCACATTTTATAGGCCGCGATGTCACATTCTGAAAGAATGGCATCGGCAGGAGCTTGTGCAGGTTACGCTCGTTCATGGTCTTGATTTTACTGTCAAGCGAAGGATCTCCTGTTGTACCGACCATGATGTACTTGTCGAGCTGCGCATAGGTAAAACCGAGATTGTCCTCGTCACTTTTGCCACACAGGCCGTCAGACGGCGTTTTGTCCACCAGTTCACGCGGAATGGGCAATTCGTACCCGATTTGCAGGACTTCACTCACCAGGAGACTGGCAAGAGGACTGAAATCTCCCGCACTGTCCCCAAACTTTGTGGAATATCCCACATAATCCTCTGAGCCATTACATGTGTTGGCTACCCGTCCGCCGTTCGGAAGCGACTGCGCAACCGCATACAGTGTTGCCATGCGGATGCGAGCTGGCAGATTTACCTTCGACTGCTCCGTTACAGGCATATAACCGCGAATTTCCAAAGTCAGACGCTCAATCGCTCCTCCGATATTGATAGTGCAGTGCTCAATGCCAAGCGTCTCCACTACCTTTCGGCTGTCCTTGATGTCGTGCTGGACACCATTTGGCATCAAAACACCAAATACGCGGTCTTTGCCGAGCGCCTCAACGCACAGGGCGGCGACAATCGAGCTGTCTTTCCCGCCAGAAATTCCGACAACCGCACTGCACTCCGGGCCGTTTTCCTGAAAATAATCACGAATCCACTGAACGATTGCGTCTTTTGTGTGTTTTGGGTTTGGAAGCATAAATTACCCCTCTTTTCTCCATAGTTCTACCGTGTATTGCTGGCCAAGAATCTTCTCAATGATTCCGAACACAACACCCCAGTTGCCTCCACCAAGACCACATCCAATCTTGTATGGCATTGCAATCGTCTCGCCAGCAGGAACGATCTGTTTTAATTGGAGTAGACACTTTTCAAAAGCTGCATAGTCTGTGTACTGCCTTCCGTTATAACCGTACTGGTCTTGAGAAAACAGATTGCAAACAACCTGGGGATCAATATTCTTGCCATCAACAGGTGTGCGCCCTCATCGCACCTGACCTTATACCATTTGTAAACTGTGGGGAATTTTGTCCTTATCTGCTTTGCGACGCCGCTTCCCATTTTCCCTTGGCAGTTCACTTGGTGGCAAATATAATTTGATTTTGTAGAGAACAGGTCTCCATCAATTATTTTGATAGACATCAAAATTCCCCTCCATGGAGATTCTGCCGAACCTCATCCAAGGTATAAATTTTGATGAACTCCCCATTCTTGAAGACCACCCGTAATTCATTGTTCTCTTGAGCCTCAGCCCAAGTTAGGCCATCCTTATAGATGTAGTTATCACCGTTTTTGATCACACGGCAGCAACCCCGCTGAGACTTCTTGAAGTGACCAGTGTCGGTCTTGGGATTCTTGAAAATCATGATGGGCTTGCCGTCTGCATCCTCGGCATAGGTGGCCTTAACGGCGATACCAAAGGTGTCACGGGTGTATGGTGCGTATGTCTTATTGACAACAGAGATACCGGAAACGGGATTGGGTTCACTTCGTTCCAAAGTCTCCAAGCACTGCATGGAGAAGGAACCGACGCCAAGGGAGACATTGTTAATGGCAAACCCGTTGGATTCCAGAATCTGATAGATTTGCTTGCATCGCTGGGGAGTAATGCTGTCACCATACAACGCCTTGACGTGCGGATTCAGCACTTTGAACCCCTTGCTGTTCACGGTGCCTCCAAAAATGTCCCACAGCTTGAACGCAGTCTTGGTCACGACCTCGACGGGGTCTCCACTGTCTCCACGGATAAGCAGACATCCATCGTGTGCCAGAATCTCGTCTTTGAGCTGCGGCAGGATGTTGTCTACCAGATTCCAGTAATCGTAGCTGTCACTGACCATGGAGAAGTTCTGGTGAGGGTAAATCTCGGTCAGCAGACGGCGGATATGGGTGACCTCGTCACCGTCCATAGCGAAGTTGGAACACATCACGCTGTGTTCGGTGGACAAAGCGCCATAGGCTACCGGCTCCTTAGCACAGTCGCAGTGATAGTTGTCCTCCAGCCACAGGATTGCGGGAACAGTGGCGGTGTTCAGGAAGCTGAGACAGAAAGCGGCAGAACTTTTGGTGGCGCTCTCCACGCTCTCTTGACCACGCATGGAAAAATCGCCAAGGAGTCTGGCGCGGACCACGCTGTCATCACAGGTGCGATCTGTAAACTCGTTGACGATTTGGCGGTAGCGATAGCCGACCTCGGCGGAAACTTGGGTGTGCCACATGGTGCAGGACAGCATGGTCTCAATGGAGTTCACCAGCCACACAAAGTTCGGATGGGTGTTGGAAATCTCAATTTGCGGCACCTTGATATTGGTACGCACACCCTCCGGCACGGCCCGAATCTCTAGGGGAAGATAGCCCAAGTCATGAAGAGCTTTCAGGCGCTTTTCTCCAACACCATCGGTGTTGATGGTGGCGTTGAGAACCCGCTTATACTCGCTGAGGACATCCTCCCAGTCCTCTTGGAAGAAAAAGTGGTTGAAGGCATCAACGAGGTACTCCTTGATGAACGCCTGGAGGCCAAACATCGTGACCTTATCTGTGTCTCCCAGCCGGGTCATGCGGGGAGTGTAGTAGGAGACCATCTTGGTCAGGGTCTGCGGATACTGCTCTGCGTGGGCCGTCTTGTAAAAGTCCAGGCAAAGCAGTGGATTGTAGCAACAACCACTCATTTCTCATCATCCTCACTTTCAACTTTCTTTCCCGCATAGTAGATTGCAAATGCAAGAGGAGCCACGATAAACCACAAAGCCATGATCCATATTGGTAGATAGTGCATATCTTCCAGGTCGCTATAGCTGTTCTTTTTATACATCAGGTAGTAGTAAAAACCGCCAAGAGAAGAACCAATCAGAATGTAAGTGATAACAATTAAAACGATTAGAAACAGCATATTGTCACCTCAATAGTGAATTTTCTGGACATAACCACACTTTTTGCAACGGTATATTTCTGTGTATCCAATAGGCATATCCTGTGGAGCCCACTCAGAATAGTTGGTTACTCTCGTGATATGTTCCCACTCATGTTTGCAAAACAGCGAGCGGATATAGTTGATAAGCCATCTCATCGCGCACCTCCTATGACTACTCTAATACAGCCACTTTCTCATGTTCACCACGATAGATGCTGTTTGTTGTAAATACTCGTGAAATCTGGCCATCTGTCAACACGGAGCCCTTGAAGATGGTGCTCTCACAATGGGACACATACAGAAAAATTTCCTTTGCACCAGCTTCTTTCAGGGCAGCAGCAGTATGGGTAAACGTACCGCCACGGGAGCAAATGTCGTCCACAATAAGAACATTTCGACCGGCGACCTTCTCACTGTTGGCGAGTTCAAGCCCTTCAATTTTGCCAGTGCGCCAGTCACGGTGCTTGATACCGAACACATACTCCCGGCCCATCAGGTCGGAGTACCGCTTGGCAGCGCCCTCGTCCGGGTAGCACATCAGAACATCAGTATCGCCTGTATCAGCCATGACACGCTCAATAGCCAGACGGATATTGTCCGCAGGCTCCTTCACGCAGATGCGGTCGATAAGCGCTGCCGCCACATTGGAATGTGGATCAAGCACTTCAACCTTACGAAAGTTGAGAGTGTTAATGAACTCGGCGAACCATTTCAGGGTGAACACCTCGTCGCCGCTCTTGACCCTGTCCATACGAGCATTGGGAATGTACGGCAAAACGAGCTCAATATCCACACCCATCCGATTGTTCGCCCGAATGTGATGCACCAAATGCCACAGGAGCATACACTCGTGGTCGCCATCATACCGCCACTCAATACGGAACCAGACAGCGTCTTTGGTATCAAGGCGGAAGGATGTGGTCCCGTCTGGGAACTGCGTAAAGTTAACAGGGGTTCTGTTCACCAGAATCATGTCTTACTCCTCCCAGTTCTCAATGTTGATTTGACACATCTTCATGGCCTTGAGGGCATTTTCGTGGCTCTCTGGTGTCACGCCAGCGCAGCAAGCGGCATCCACCGTAATTTTGACTTCCGGCAAAAACGCTTTAAGCAGCAGCGCGTTGGAAATGACACAGATATCGGTGCAGAGGCCGACCAGGACAATCTCGTCAATATGGCTCGACACGCTGTTTTTAATGCGCAGGTACTCGCCAAGTTCAATAGAGCCAAACGTTTTCTTTCTGAAAGTAGAAGTCCACTCCTCCTTGTCTACGATTGCATTGAAAAGCACATCAGGGGCGCACCAGCCCTCGGTCTTATCAATGCAGTGCTCAACGGGGAGCATCTTCCCTTCCTGCGTCTCCAGATAGTCCTTATCGTGGGTATCAAAGGTTGCAAGGATCTCGCCGTCAAACTCTTCGGCTTTCGCAACAACCTTCGGCAGAATCGCCTGCGCCTCTTTGGTGCCAAGAGACCCATCAATGAAATCGTTTTGCATATCAACAATGACCAATACCTTACTCATATGTACCTCCTTAGTTCCCCTTGTAGTAAAATTCGTGCCGGTAATCGACATGGAAATTTTCCACGCGATCATCGTCAATTTCATCACTTGTTGTTAAAACAACGCTTTTATCGGAGAATAAATAACGGAGCAGCCGCCCGCTGCTCCGAAGTATTCCGTCCACGAACCTCAGATGATCGTCCTCACCAGCATGATCGACAAAAGCATTAACGCAATAAACGCCGCTTCCATATCTGTGATAGGTGGCCTTTTCAAACTCACATTGAACACCAACTTTCATCAGTTCTTCCATAATCCATGTCTTTGCGTTCTCTGCCTTTTTCATTTCATAAAGCGACAGGATACTGGAGTATAAATACGCAGCCTTATCCTCGACTGACCGCAGTTCAGCAGGCTCTCGGCCAAAATCGTCACATCGAAAATACACCTTTTCTGGATATTCTAGTTCAGCCTTCCTGTCCGTCACAATACAAATACAGTGGGTGCTGCTGGAATTGGTCTCAAACACCGAATTTCGTACTTGCCGCATTGGTTTTCTCCTTAAACTGATATGTTGTTCGTTCTGTAATCCGTCATTACAGATGTCCAGGTGAGATGTGACTGGACATCTGAATGATGCCAAAGGACTCGCGAGCGGCGCGACTTCGTCGGCGTCAGCCGACCTCGTCGCGCTCGCGCAGCGAGGAAACAAACAAATCCATACTCCGATTAACAATACGGAGTGCCCGCTTTATGTATTGATTGGTTATAACAGGCGATATACATTACAGAACTGTCGGAATTTTCTTTTTGCAGCCTTGAAGAAGTGACGCCGATGATCCAAGATCCGGGAGGATCGCCCGCGATCCGTACGGATCTTTGATCATTCGGAGGAACTTCTTTGAGCGTGTGAACGGTTACCCTTGCGTTTCTCTGATTCACAATACAGAGTGCCCTATGTACGCAGACTGTGGGCTAATACGCTGCAAAATGATTATTACTCCTGGAACCTGTAGTCAACTCTCTCCCAGTTCCCAGGTCTTAGATATGTGATATAGATTTTGTCAAACGCCCAAGAACCGACATCTCCCATGCCAGCCTCTCCGCGATAATCTCCGCCTCCCATGCCATTCCCGATGCAAGTGAGAAGCGGAAGCGGGTTGATACACCACACGCCAGACATCCCGTATCTGTCGCGGACGGAGTTCCGCCTTATGTATTCCTCTATGTCGATGTAGCACTTTTTCGTTGCATTCACCAGATAGCACCCGGCGCTGTCGAGATCGAGCTTATATTGTGGCGTTTCCGGTGAGATATCCTGAACGCTTCTGTATTCACCCCACACGCCGTTATACTTTTCAAGGAAGGCTTCAACACTTGTGATATATCCATCACCAAAGTTGCATCCATCCTCCACTGCATCGGTGGCATAGTCTCCCATCCATGCGATACGGGCCGGTCTGTCCTCGATTTCATGCAGCACCGCGTTAACAAAGTTATTGCCGATCCATGAGTGCTCCATCAGCTTGAGCCCATTGTCAAATGCGTGAGAATACGCAGACCGTTCCTCTCCGTCTTCAAAAATCATCAGCGGTCTATAATACTGTCCCATCAGCTCGCCCTCCCAAGCACAGCTATAAAGCTGTCCGTTTCAATATCCTCCTCGATGTCAGCAGGCGCAAACCAGTCGTCGGCATCTTCATCGGTGTCTTCTTCAATATCGTCTTCGACATTTTCTTCTTCTTCATCCCACGCTTCGTTTTCGTCCATATGCCGGAGGACTTCGTTCTTGTAGTCGTCAAATGAATAATCTGCGTCCTCATATCCGCCATATCCATCCTCGCGGTAGTAATCGCAACGAGTCGGAATGTTCGCCAGAAGGCCACGGATTTCTTCCCAGTCACGCATATTGCCGATTGTTTCCAGCAGGATTTCATTGAGGTATTCTGCATCATAAACATCGTTGCAGAGATCATCAATTCCCTCATCAACACAGAAACTGATTAGGTCGCCGAATGAGTTTACACCTTCGATAAATTCCTGACGTGTCATGAAGAAGACCCCTTTCTGTTGAATTGGTGACCCGGACGGGAGTCGAACCCGCGTTACCAGAGTGAAGGTCTGGTGTCTTAACCGCTTGACTACCGGGCCGTATGGTCTGAGTGGGGAGGATCGAACTCCCGGCCTCGTGATCCCAAATCACGCGCTCTGCCAACTGAGCTACACCCAGATATTGTGCGGGCGGGGATTTTCACCCCGCATAGGTAAGATTATGTACCTGCTACCGAGCTTGTCGCCCATCGGCTACTTCACCGAACCCAAACAGGAGGACAACGATGGACTCGAACCATTGTCTTACCCTACCTCTCGTTATAGCGTCTACCTATTCCGCCACCGCACATTTTGTATTGTGTAGCTCTAAAAACAGGACTCCCGCAGGCGAGCGTCCCTGTAAACCTGCTACACTCGGTTTTGAGCGTGCCCATCCCGCAGGGCGGCGGGGTGCTCCGTGTACTTTGGAGCAAAGAAAAAGATCGTGCCGAGAACTACGGCACGCTGGAGTGAGAGACGGGACTTGAACCCGCAGCTTCCGACTTGGAAGGACGGCACTCTGCCAGTTGAGTTACTCCCACAGATGGTGGAGCCGGCGGGAATCGAACCCGCGTCCGAAATTCCTACATGAGCAAGACCTTTTTACGCAATAGGTTTCCTTTTAGGTGGATGCCTTATGGCGGGGCACCAAGATGGAATCCAAATCTACCCCAGGGCGTACCAGTTAAGTACACCTCCACCACCTTGTCTTTTTGAACAGATTACAAGGAAAACTGTTTTTCTGGCGTATCCTCGACCGCAGGTACTTACCCAGCCAGAGGTGTACCGTTTTGGAATCCTGCCGACAGTTAAGCGGCGACCCTCTCTGCCATGAAGGCGGCGAAAGCGGGATGGATCATAACAACACTCATATCATTGTCATTTCATTTTTTGTTTAGCCTTAAGGCGGTCTCTACCTGCGAATCTTACTCTCTCAGAACCCCGTCGAAACCTTTACGGCCCCGTAAAAGAGGCCCGGCGTATAGCCGGGCCGTTCCCCACATTGTTATAGACCGCATGGGTGCGCTGTCTTATTAAATACCATGTTTGCACGTTCCCCTTTCGGGGTGGAGCTGGTAACAGGAGTCGAACCCGCGACACTCGGAGTACAAAACCGATGCTCTACCAACTGAGCTATACCAGCAAATGGAGCTGATGCACGGACTCGAACCGCGAACCTAAGCTTTACGAAAGCCTCGCTCTGCCATTAGAGCTACATCAGCATGTTGGCTGGGGTGACTGGATTCGAACCAGCGAATGAGGGAGTCAAAGTCCCTTGCCTTGCCGCTTGGCGACACCCCAATATTGGGAGCGGTCGAATTGACCGCTCCGTAGGACTATACAAGCATTACCTTATTGTATAAGGCAATGAATTGATCATTCATAATTTTGTCGATATGGTAGTGTCCAAAATACCAACGTTTGAACTGAAGGTCAACCATAATACGCTCCAGATAGCTTACGAGCGGATCATTTTCATACCAATCTGCAATCATGGTCTGAATGCTTCTTGGCGCACAGTGCGTTAACACATAATCAACAGACCATCCGTTGTTATCAAGCGCGTTGATCCCCCGTTCCATCTCTTCCATAGATGGCATTTCGTCTTTCCACCAAGAAATATGTTCTGTACGATATTCTTTGTCATGAGATCTTGCACCGCCCATCACAAAGAACCTTTGCCCGTCGATGGTCAGAACTTGTCCTCTCTCCAGATGGTAAATATTTGGCGCTATTTCTCGGACTTTACCACCGAACTTATCTTGAAGCGAAAATTTGCGGAGGATATCAAAATTCTCATGGTTCCCATCGATCCAGAGCGTGGTGAAGTTTTTACCCGCGAGCCATTTTTTCCACCATATCTCTCGTGTAGAACCGTCCCATATGAGCCCAAAATCCCCACAGACAATTAAATAATCCTTCTTAGTGAGCGATTTTTGCATCGGGAAGTTCTTGACAGACAACTTTTTTATGTCAATGTCCGCATGAGTATCCCCTGTCACATAGATCATTTTGAACCTCCAAGCATACGCATAAAGCTGTCTTCCTCAATGTCGATGGTTCCTTCTGGTTCATACAGCCTGATCTCATTGCGTCCAACATACCATCCAAGTCCATGCTTGCAAGTATGTCCGCAGTCGTGTCCTCTTTGGATGGGCTTACCCCAATTAACACCAATATTATCTGATACCCTGCATACTGTGCCAAGGTCGCCTATCTTGATATCAGGATTGCCGTCTGGATGATTACGAATAGCTTCGACACAATCTCCTACTTGAAATTCCATCACGCTTTGTCACCCCCCCCGCACGGAGAGCGACACCAAGGAAGGAGTTCTCGTCGATATCTTCAACATCATCTTCGTACGGCCTGATATATCTCGTATGGACATACCACCCGTGGCCGTACTCACAATTTCCGGAGCAATCATGTCCTTCACCTAATTCATTATCCCAATCGACACCAACATGATCTCCGTCAATATCGCACACCGTTCCAGTATCGCCAACCATGATATAGTCACTCTCATCTGGGTTGTTGACGATAGCTTCTACTCGATCTCCAATTTGATACCTTGCCATGGATACCACCCTTTCGTGAAAGTCTGGCGCAATACTTAAAACCTGTGTTTTATCCCATACATAATAGCCATACTGCATGGGATGGCAAAAGGACGCTGAACTCGGGATTTTCCACTACCTCTTATTTCAAATAAATACTCGGATCAGCGTCCTAAAGTCCTTGAAATACGCACTTTGTTGTTTGTGATCTGCATTATATCTCGGCAGGCTACGAGGAGGGCTCCCTGCATCCGGATACAGCTCCCGGTTACTGCTGTCATCTGGTTTGGAATGATGTCGTGTGTCTGTGGGTTCCTGACATCGGGTGCCGAACTCCTTGAGTCTCAGTGTGTTGGCGGGTTTGGTGACCTTTGTCCTGATGGCCCCTGTGCGGGTCGGCGCCTGAGCAGGTGGTCGTCGGCTGCCGCGGGATCTCTGATCGCACGCACTGCGGCCGCCAAGCCGTCATCCTCCACCCAACCATTCGTTACTCTGATTTACAATACAGAGTTTAAGTCTTTCGACTTAAAATACATCGCAACAACAAAGTTATTTTATATGCACAATATATCGCCCGCCGGTCGGCGGCTCTTGCTCAACGACCCGAAAACCAACAGAAGAATACTGATCCCAAACCTGTCCCCAGTTGATATAGTCGGTCAGCACGTCTTTACTGAGGGTGTCAAGCATCTCGTCTGTAACACCGTGGTCAAACGGCACTTTGAGTTCAGTCGCCAGATAACAAGCTGCGGTCTCCTTTGCGTTCATCGCCCAATGAAGATCAGATATGTCCTCGAACATAAAATCGTTTTCTTTCAGCTTACGCACAAATTCCGGATCGAACAGGTCACCAGAAGACGAAGCTTCCATCAGAACCTTCAAATAATCTTCCGTCATCCCAGGATTTTCGCTGTTGATATCATCCAGTATATCGTTCAATCCACTGATATCGTCGTTTCGGCTGATTGGAATGTTGGGCGTGGTGGACAGAATAATGTAATCATAATGATTCTCTAATTCTGCCCGCAGATTACATGGCAGTACAATGACTTTGGATTCGCCGCAATCCAAATCACTGACTTCGACTGCCAGTTGAATCATATCAACCACCTCTTTCATGCTTTGCATAAACTTTGTAATCTACCATAAGGGATAGGAAGCTGGCCATGGTTTCCTCCAGAGAGGTGAGTCTGGGAATGTCATCTCGTGTGTTCCCGGCTGTCCGAACTGGTGTCAGGTTTCAGGAATTTTTGTGACGGAGTTCCTGCTGATTTCCTGGCGAAATGTGCAGTTCGGTAATAGTTCCGTTCTTCGTGATGTTGGTAAGGGTGTTTAGCATCTCCTGCTGCCGTCGCGGCCGGCAGCACTGCGCAGCCTGGCAGGCTCCCTTCTCCCAGCCATTCGTTACTCTGATTTACAATACAGAGTGCCTTTTGAGGAACAAAAGGCTATACATTACAAAATTTTGCTTATTTATGCGGCCAAATCCTCATGGATGGTACGCATTACGTCCGTTTGATATTTTTCGTTGTTGTACTTGATGACCTCGTCAACATACTTTTCTTCAACCATCCGGTAGTAGTTGATAAGGCCGCGCAAAACCTGAACATCGTGCAGTTCCCAGACAATTCCGTTCTTACGGTCGAGGATGTAGTTGCTGATCATTGCACGAAAACGCTGCTTGTTCTTGTGACCGATGGTGATCTCATTGTCCTTATTGAGCATGAGCCCGAGGTTCCAATTACTGCCGGCTCTGGAACCATACCTCGTCTTCTCATCCTTGATCTTGAACGGCGCATGGAAATCATCCAGCGTCTGATTGATGAAGTCGATGACCTTATTGTAGTCAAACTCTCTCCGGCTTGAAATTAGAGAGTCGTCTGCGTATCTGGTGTAAACGAACGACTGCCCGTTAAAATCACGCAGGGTATTGTATACCTTGTGATCAAGGGGGATCATCATCAGATTTGTGAGCATCGGAGAAATCGGCGTGCCCTGCGGCAATCCGCCATGAAGAAAACAGAGGTTGAGTGCCTTGTCCAGTGCTGCTCTGCCCCGTTCTGACTTGACAATCTCGCTGAACGGGAAAATCAAAGAGAGCGAATACCGAAGGAATACCAGCGTTGTGTCCCCAAAAAAGTTCGAGAAATCCGTCTTTAAGAACCAATGACTGTCATTCCTCTGGTGACGTTTGATGGCGTCAATGGTGGAACGATTCTTAACATAGGCAAAGGCGGAGGTGTGGTACAGCGCAAACATCTTGGTCTCAAACAAAGTCTTCAGATTCCGAAGCGCCGTCATCAGTTCTGGCACAGGGGCATTGATCTCACGCAGGCCGCCGGACTTCTTCGGAATATGGAATGTGGTATAGAGGGCTTCTCTCGGAACGGCATACAGCTCGGCATTTTGTTCGCAAAAACTCTCCAGAGCGGAGACCATACCGGCGAAATCGAACCGATCCAGAAACTGTGGCTTGAGTCGCTGTGCGAAATGCGTTCTGGTATTGGTGCTGTTTGAAGTTATCATAGACTGCATGTTGACCTCACCAGATATGATTTCCTCAAATGATATCTGATGGTATGCAGGCGATTGCATGACGGTTATGTATGGCATATTTTTAATACCTCCTGATGTCTGTATTCTGGTATACAGTAGGTTGAGGAATTCAGGATGCGATGGGTACTTGAGAGCTGGGACTGAGTGCGGGCTCGGTGGGTAATCTGGTGAGTGATTTGCGGCGGTCCGATGGTTCTTGGGGTCGCCATCTGTCTTCCTGTTTGCTGTCCGTCACCTTTCTGGTCGAGATGTCAAGAGTTCTTTGCGTATTTGGAGCAGTAGAAAACAGTTTATTTATTACCTCTTGACCTCGGTGGCGGGCAGGCGCCTTCAGATTCCGCCTCCGGGCGGGGTGTCCCTTCTCCCAGCCATGCGCAACTCTGATTTACAATACAGAGCACCCTCAGAATAACTCTGAAAGTAATGCAATACAGACTATATGGAAGGGGCAGCGGCAACCAAAGCCACTGCCCCTATAGAACTATCGTAAAACGTGATGCCTTACACGGCGATCACGTCGAATTCAAAAGCATCCACAAGAATCATCTTGCGGAGTTTCTCGCCCTTCACGAAGTTGATGAAGTTGGCTACGCCGTAGGCAACGATCGTTCGCACCGTCGGAACAACCGACAGTGTGATATTGCAGGCAGAAACGGGCGTCGCCTCTTTTGCCTCATCATGAGAGAACGCCATGCTGTCGATAAAGTTCTCCACCATCTTCTTGTCGCTCCAGTCAGCGGCATAGTGCTGGGCGTCCGTCAGCCGCATCCGGAAGTCGAACATCCCCTTGACGAACGTGTTCTCCTTACAGGAGGTGGCGATCTCCCGGCGGAGGTCAATGTTGTCCACCGCCAGGAACACATAACCGGAGAGACGCTGGCCTGTCCAGCCCTCTTTGACCAGCTTCAGATCGGGGGCGCAGTCCGGATTGATCTCGGTGAGATACTCAGCCAAAGCATCAACCTTGGCCTTGCCGATATCCGTATTCCGGAACATCTGGTTGGCAATGTTGTGGGCTTCTACGGTATCGAAGTCATACAGCGTGATTTTCGTAATGCCGAACCGCACCAGATTCTCAGCGACCGTGGAACCAATCGCTCCACAGCCGATGATATGAATCCGCGATTCGAGCATATCCGGCTTGAAGAATTCGTAGGACTTCGCCAAATCCATTGTTTGTCTCTCCTTTCTTACTGTCCGAGGTATAGGCGGTCATAGGGATCGTCTTCGTCGAATTGGTAGTCGGAAAAGGACCGGCCAATGCCGGTATCACCTCCGTTTACCTTCGGTTTTGTTTTGACTCCGACGACGCTCGCACCGGCCGTCGCCGCCGGCGTTGTTGTCTGACTGATGGGTGTGACGACCCGCGTCTGCGTCTGCTGATAGGTTCCCTGAAAACCGGTGACAGGCTTATAGGTTCTGTTGGTGACGATCTCCTTGGCGCTGCTGATGAAAGCCTGAAGATCCACGCCGACATCTCCAATATACACATCAACATCTGCCGTGTCGTACAGGGTGTTGTTCTTCAGATCGAAGATGCGGACAAAGTGCTCGTACCGCTTGTTCCAGATCATGAAGATGTAGTAGTCGTCATCGGAGATTTGCTCCAGAATCTTCTCCTGGTGAGTTGTGTCCACACCAGAGGGAGACACGCCCATATTGACGTGGCTGTGTCCTTGCATCCGGATGTTATTGAACACATCATCATCAAAGGAGTAAAGCCACGTCTGGTACGCCTCTTGATCGGTGTTGACCGTTGCGCCGGTAACAACCTGCGGGTATACCAAAATGTCGGTGATGTGGAAGATGGACGGATCCTGCTCATCACGGTGAACCACGCCGTGCCACGCGACCTCGTCGTTGAACTGCTGAATGAGCGAGTTCATCTTGGCGAAGGCAATCGAGGACAGGTAGACAGTTGCCCGGTCGTCATCGCCCTCCCACTTGAACGTCCGGCTGTATTCCAGCTTTCCGTCAAACATCTTGGTGGACTTCACCTTTGCGATGAACTCCTCCTGAATTTTTTGCAGCAGCTCGTCCGTGAGCTTAATGGGCTTACTCATGGCTCTCCTCCTGTTCTTTTTCTTTCTTCGCCTTGACATCTTGTTCCTCCAACCACAATACGGCCTCAAACGGCGTCTTGGTCGTACCGTCGGGCATTTCGATTACCTTACCGATCCTGTTCGAGAACAGCAACTGCGTCATCTTGCCGGTTGTTGCGCTCTCCTGAACATTGACGCTCTTTGCCGACTGAACACAAGCAGCTACCGCGCCGACATAATCCCGGTTACGCATAGATTGGCGAATTGTCGCCTCATTTCCACCAAGGCAGTGAAACGCCTGGATGTGCTGGTTCGGCGTGTGATCCATGATGATATCCGACGGGAAATCGTATCCGCTAATCCCGGCGTACCTGCCGTTATCGAAGTTCAGCGAATATGCGGCGCAAATGCGAATCTTCATCGTCTCTTTGACGAAAATCTCCGTCATCAGACGCTTAATGCGCTCTACCGTCATATTTTCGTTGTCACGATATTCATAGATGTAGCTACGGTTATTCTGAATGACGGACTCCGCTGCGTCAGGATCGAAGTTTGCAACCGTGGTGGTTACAATGAACTTGATTTCGCCATTGTATACGCTGACCAGATGCAGCGAATTGTTGCATAGGAAGTAGTCCAAAAGCTCGCTGCTCTCCGCGCCGCCTCCGTGTGTGATTTTATCGACCAGACCGCACTCCTGCGTTCTCAGGTCGTCCATCTGCTGGTAGTAATTGGAGAAAGTGCTCTCCAAATCACGCATCCTGCGATCCATATCGTTGATCTGGCTGCGGACGGACTCCAGCTTCCGGCGGTCAAAGTGTGTTTCAAAGCCGGTCAACTGATTGCGGATAACCTGTGACCGGAAGTCAAACCGCTTGGCGAACTCCTGAATCTTCGTTTCATAGCTGGGGGCGTAACGCTTTGTGAGCGTCTTGACGATCTCAATCTCCTCGTCAGTCATCGGATTGGACTCGAAGTACCACGGGAAGTAGCGGGAAATCAGAGACTCCAGCATGTGCCACCGCTTCATGTTCATCTTTTCCGTGAAGATGATGGTGTTGCGGTACTCCTCGTTCACATAGACCTTGGCGCGGAACTTTGCGTCGCTCTCAATCCATGCGGACAGATCCGCCAGGAGCTTGTATCCAGAGACTGTCTTTGGAACACCTTCAACGAGTTTCTCGAAGCAGGTTGTGTTGCTCTCGTCGCTCCCCTCAAATGAATGGATGAGCAAAATGCCGGTTGAACCATCCATAATCGGAGTTCGGTTAAAGAAAGCCCTGACGCAGTCTCTCGGAGACGAGCCAGATAACTGCCCGGAACTGTAGTCTGTGCTTTTATATCGCAGTGTGATTGACTCCTCTTTCGGAACCCTGCTATACAGCAAAGCTCTCAAGGTCGCAACGAACGACTCGTCATTGCGGAACTTATCTCCGCCGATATTCGGGAATACGGTCGATGCGATCTCATTGGTGAGAGTCAGACCAGTGATTTCTTTTGAGAACATAGCCTGCTCCTTTTCTGAAAGATTTAAGGGCTCCCACCGCTCAGATGGGAGCCCTCGGCCCTATGTATAGGGGACTGCGGTGGGTCTGATCAGGCGTTGTCAGCCTTGACGACGGAGATCAGGAAGCACTTGTCGTGGCCGGGCTCGCCGGTGTAGCCCATCTCGGCGAAGGTCTGATCCAGCTTGGCACCGGTGACGGTCTCGCCGTCCAGGGACAGCATACCCACGGAGTAGTCGATGCCGGTCTCGCCCTGGGTGCTCTCCAGAGCCTGGCGGATGGTGGTGTTGGGGTTCAGGTTGAAACGGGCGCGCTTCAGGTTGTTACCGATAGTGACGTTAATCATGATTCATTCTCCTTCTTATTCAAAAAATTTTGGGTTGACAGGTTTGTGTTGCCGGGCGGGGATTTCCCCGCCCGGACTTAGCCATCCTTAGATGACGGTGATGTTAGCCATGACCTCGGCGTTCTCAGCCTCGACCTCGGCCAGGGCATCGTCGATGCCGGCCTCCACCTTGTTCAGGCGAACCACGGCCTTGCCGACCAGCTTGGCAGCATAGTCGATCACGTTCTCAGTCCCAGCGGGGACGGGAATCGTGATGGTGGCCAGCTTCGCCTCGTCGTGGGTCTCGGAGGCGAAAGTCGCGCCGTTCTGGTTGATGCTGCCGGCAGCAGCGGCGGTCTCCACGCGGAAGATTTCCTCCTTCTTACCGTTCTCATCGGTCTCGATGAGACGAAGAGCCTTCGGGCGGTACTCCTCCAGCGTCTTCAGAGCCTTGAGGCTCTTGCCGCTGGTGACGATGATCGCGTCACCAGCAATGGTGATCTTTGCCATACTGATACATCCTTTCTGTTCGGGCTTTGCCCTTAATATGTACCCCGTTTGCTCACCCCCCCCCATCGGGGGCTCCCCAGCCTGAACCACGAGGAGGTGGGGCCGATCAGGCCGCAAAGAACCCCGTAACTTTTCAGCTACGGGGCTCTTGTCAACTTCTGATGATTCGATTGAATGCGTCTTCTGATATTTCCGGGTTATTGCAGGCCATCCCCTCTGGATGGTATTCAAAGTGGCAGTATGGATACCAGTCGTTATAGTCTCCGGTTCCAACCTCCAAAATGATCTCGTCAGTTACCTCGTCTTGCATCACCAGGATGTCATTATCGTATCCGCCATCTTCTTCGTTCTTCATGTAACATTTCATGGCCTGCGGCGGAAACGAATATCTCGGCGGATCATCGGACACAACAAGCTCCCTGCATCTGCTTCTATATCCATCTTCCGGGTCTTCGACAGCCATGTAGTGAACACCGTCAAGCGTAAACTTTACGAAGTTGCAATCCTGTGATTCACCCCAACTATCATCCACACATATACGTCCGGTTTCGACACCTGACAGTTTGTGTGTTCCTACCAAATCGGAAAGTTCCACTTAATCACCTCCCGATGATAGCCGCAAAACTTTCGTCGGAGATGTCCTCTTGCTCTTCCCCATAGAAAGTGCATTTCATGTAGTCGTCCGCATCGTTCTTTGACCCATATCTCACAGTATCGCCTCTGATATAGTAGCAGAAATTACCACGGTGTTTCTCCCAGTAATTTTTCTTCAGAGGACTCTCGCCGGTCGGGTATTTGATGCCAAACGCGACTAATATTGCGGCAAATTCACGCTCCAAATCTGCTTCTGGGCAATTTACAGCAACATAGCTGTTTTCTCCCAGCATTGATGTATCAAATGGCCTGTCCCACATTTGTCTTACCTCCCTTGATTACCCCCCCCCGCAGAGATAATTGCTTCAAATCCGGCATCGGAGATTTCAAAGTCGGGCTCCACGCCGTAAAATGTGCATTTGATATAATTTCTGTATGCGCTGTCTGAGTAACATGTTCTGCTCCCATATTTCATTGTTCCTCGCGGTTCAATGCGATAACAGGTTTCTTCTCTGTTCTCATGCCAATGAGTTTCTCCAACTGGCTCATCACCATACCATTTTATATCGTTTTCTTCTAAAAACGAAAACAGTTCATCTACCAAGTCTTTGTCAGGACAATGGATGATGACACCGTTGAATAGCATTGAAATCTCAAGCGGAGTGTCTGGCCAATCTACCATTGAGACTCACCCCCCCCGAGTTAGAATATTGAGCAGAGACTCGAAGTCGGTGTAATCGTAAGGATTGATGGGATGACCATTATACATAGCAAAGAGCACTTTTGCATCGTTGGCTGGAACAAAATTGCATTCACCATTCCAATCGTCAACGACGCCCTGAAGGTACTTAGCCTGAATCAAGTACGGATCGCCATCTGCGTTTTCAGTGACGACAACCGTATCGCTACCAAGCATAACAGTTTTCAGATCCACTCATTTCACCTCCGTTTTCGTTCTGCCCAATCGTTATTCCATCCACGATGCCGGGTGTTGTACGATTGGTGTATGATGACGGATTCAAGCCACCATAACTTATCTCCGATAATGGTAGGCAGAATCATAAATCGGGTCACAATTCTCGTTTCTCCAGCAATCGGAAAACTCCAAACCATGGTTTGCACCTCCTGATATAATGGTGTCGATGATGGGATTTGAACCCATACGGCGTTAGAGCCAACAGGGTTTGAGCCTGTCATGTCTACTATTCCATCACATCGACATATGGTGTGGGCGGCGGGAATTGAACCCGCACATCGAACCCGATATAGAGGCTTAAACTCCATGTGTCTTCCAATTCCACCACGCCCACAGAAGAGTAATTTTATGTTATTCCGTGAGATTGCTCAAACGAAACAAGTTTCTCAATCGCGTCGTCATATGCAGCTCGCGTCTTCTCGTTATTGGTTCTTGATACAATGCTTCCAAAATACTTTGCAGCAGATTTCAACGCGTCCAAAGTGCGTTTCTCCGCCATGGTTAATCCCATGTGGGCAGCCTCACATTCCTCAATCGCATCATGGCTCAGAGACTCTTTGCCGCAATGTTCACAGACATACATTTGATACATCCTCACGATATCCCCTCCATTACCATGGCCAGTTCATGATGGAATAAAACGTTGCACCACCCAGAAAGAACCAATCTAACAAATCCAAAAGCCTCTTGTATGTTAAATAGTAACTTTCTTTCGACAGAAATTGAAGCGCCAAACGCAGCAACGAAAGGATGATAATTGCAGAACAATAAATGAGGAACAATATGCTTTCTTCCATCTTTGGCCGCCTCCTAATCAAAGGACTGTTTTATTCATCGTGCTCGATATCTGTGGTTACAGCCCAAACCAAGCCTGTCAGGCCAACCAGGAAATAAATGTTTTCTTACTCATTTTTATCTCCAGTTCGTACCAATCCGACCGTCTGGGTGGATTATGATATTGGAGTATCCGGCTCCATAGTCATTCTGGCGTTGCTGCCACATATCTCCAAGTGTTACGCGGGCGTGCTTTCCATCGTAGTCAAAGGTCGCATAGACAAAGAAGTCACCGATTCTGAATGTATGTACATCAATTTCTTCGTCCTCTTGCAGAGCATTCCAGATATCTACCGGGTAATCCTTCTTCTCAAGCCCGCTAAGGAACCGGAACGAAAAGCTGTCGGCATCTATCTTCATGTAATCTTTGATTGACGAGAGAGACGGACTTTCCATCACTGTTTGGACTGTGCAACCGGGAAACCGGGCCGGATTTGCATGGACGAACTCATTGTGGGACAGGTTGATATGAGCCAACCCACTCAGGTCTGCGTTGAAACCAGCAGTATTGATAGAGCAAAAAACATTGTTGCTATTACACCTGTATGTCTCAGCGATATTCGCAATCTGCTCTGGGTAAAGTCCTGGTTCTCCACCTGTTATGGTAAGTCTGGCATCTGGATGCTCGCCAAGTACTATTTTCAAAGCCTCGATTTGGGCAGGGAAATTATTGTCGCCCGCCATAGGGTTTTGCCGCTCCAAACAGAACGGGCAGTTAAAGGGGCACTCTTCCGTTGTAATCAACTGGACATTGATACGGTAGTACAGAGGTCGGCCAAGGGACGTTTCCACCTTCCTGCTCTGTAATCTATACCGCAGGTCATCCCGCATCTCAGTCCTTATGTCTTCGTAGGAACCAATAAATGGAATTCTGTTCATTTTGCTACTCACTCGCGCCAACCTCCTTCGCATCAAAGAACTATTTGATTGCTGTAACGATAATGAAAAGTATGACTATCGCCAAACACCAGAAGCCTTGTTTTTGGTAGAGTTTGCGGCAACAAGAACGTTCCTCGACATACCGTTCCCATGCCAAATCAGATACGAAATCTTCTCGTTTCATTCAAGACGCTCCTCTCTCTTACCATGGAGCGCTTTCCGAAAGCCCAAGGATACAGTATCCATCGGCCAACCCATATTCTTTTGCGTCTTTAAGGATGTACTGAATCATACGGATGGAATACTCTCCGGTGTATCCGTTGTCAGAGCTCCATTCTCGAAGCACCACAATATCGCCAACCACAAAGTCCCTATCGTTCCTCCGAAGTTCGAAGTTTTTCTCAAAGGAAAAATATTTCGGAAGAATTTTGAGTTCATGGACTTTTATCGTTTCACCCACAAATCTTGGATTTTCATCATATTTAATTGCGTGACGATCAAAGAACCTTCCGCTTTCCAGTCCTGGTATACAATCTTTGCATGGGGCTTCCGCTACCGAACAAGAAAAGTGCTTGCAGGAATGGCAAGTACACCGCCTGCCATTGTGGTAAAAGCTCAGATAATCCATCATATTGCCTCCATTCAAAACCTATCGGATTGCCCGTTCATATGACTCTTTATCCAGGAATCTGTCATTATGCCATCCGCGAATTGTTATGTCTGGCCTCCATTCCTGACGGAGATAAACTGTCTCAAGCCACACAATTTCATGATCGACTTTGACAGGGAAAATTGCAAAACGCTTAATGAATCGTTCTTCTCCCCAATATGGCATATGGATTCTCACGTCATCACCCGTCCTAACTAAATTTCATATGGTGGAGATAGTCGGGATCGAACCGGCGACCTCCTGCTTGCAAGGCAGGCGCTCTCCCATCTGAGCTATATCCCCATATTAGAGAGTGGTGGGAATCGAACCCACGCAGCGCATATCCGGTTGACAGGCATGTATCTGCCCCGCTCTGCCACTGAGCTACACTCTCATAGAACCGGCTTTCACGGTGCGTCTATATTGACGCGCTTGAATTTCACACTCACGATGTTAGTCGATCCCGTCAACACCGACAATAGTGCCGCCAGACGAATTAACCTTGGGGAGAACACCGTTCCACTGCTCATACTTGATCTTTTCAATCAGCTCGGGCGTGAGAGACTGTGCAATCTGCTGGTTAGCCGCCGCCTCTGCTTCTGCGGCGATCCGAACCACCTCTGCAGCTGCATTGGCCTCAATGATTTCCGTCTCTGCCTGAATTTCGGCAGCCTCTTTTTCCTTCTGAGCCTGAATCAGAGCAACCTCGCGCTCTTTCTCCGCCTGTACCTTGGCTGTCTGAGCCTCGATATTGGCCAGCTCCAGCTCCTGCTGGGCGGTAACCTTTTTCTGAATGGCCGCAGCAGTTTCAGCATCAACAGAAATATCGGTGAAGTTCACGGTGTCAATGATGATGCCGTACACATCAAATTTCTGTCGCAGGTAGGTATCCAACTCCGCATTGATAGCAGTACGCTTATCACCGAAGATGTCGGTAACGGGATAATTAGCGGAAACCTCCTGCGTCCAGGCGATGACCTTGGGCTTGATGAATGTGTCCTTGATAGTCTCGCCGGACTTGCCCTTGAATGTGACGAACGTCTGCGCCACACGTGCCTCGTCAAACCGGTAGGAGAACTCAAGGTTCACACGTACGGTCTTTCCATCGGACGTTGGGATACTGAAACTCTCGTCGTCCTTGGAGTCACCCTTGTCCTCAGCGGTCAGATAGGACTGCTCAATGCCGATGGAGTATGTAGTGACCTTCTTTGTGGGAGAGACCAGATGCCAGCCCTGGGTCAGAATCTCTCCGTCAACGCCGCCGTTCATGTTGTAAACCACCCCAACATAGCCGGCAGGCACACGCTCCAGACAGATAACGGCACCAATCAGGCCAAGGATCAGGGCAAGTGCCAGAAGCAGCGCACCAATTTTACCTTTCATTCGATGAATCGTCCTCCCATTCTTCAAAGTATTCCTCGGACTCGTCGTCCTCGATTTCTCTTTTTGCATCGTTGAATAGGTCTAAAAACCACCCGCCAATGTCTTTGAAGGCAAAGCTCAGGCAGAACCAGACCAGAACCAACACGATAATGACGAGAAGCCAGAAAACAATGTTCATACAGACTCCTCCTTGAATTTCGGATGGGCGGCTTTTAAGAGGAGCCGCCAGAACCTCGCTGGGGATTACTCCGCGTCAGCAACCTCGTCAGCCTCAGTCTGCTGGACAACCGGAGCCGGAGCAGGAACAGCCGCAGGAGCCTGAAACAGGCCGCCGCCCATCATCTGGCTCAGCATCAGCATCTTCATCATACCGCCGGACTCGCCATCGTCATCGCCGCCGGACAGAGCCATCAGCATCAGGGGGTTGATCCCACCGAACAGGCCACCGGTGGGAGCCGCAGCAGCGTTGCCGCCCATCATGGTCATCATGGCAACAGTGGTGAACAGATCGTCCTCGCTGTCGGCGTCGCCCATCAGCATCAGGAACATGGGGTTGATGCCCTCAGCACCCTTGCCGTTCATCATGGTGAACAGAGAAGTGACCTTGGCGTAGGGGCAGTAGCCCATCACGGTGTTGATCTCCTTCACCAGAGTGGCGGTACGGCCACTGTCCAGAGACACACCCTTGATGGCACCCGAGTGGGTGATGTTGGTGATGTAGATATACTTTCCGCCGTTGAGAACCACGTCGCCGACGCTGACGTCCTTCACGGGCATGACGAAGACCATCTTGTCCAGCGCCTCGGAACCCAGCACCAGATCCATGCAGTTGTTGATGGACTTGCTCTCGGGATCGTAGAAGACATAGTCGCCGTTCTTGCGCTGGTAGGCGATGTCGCCGGAGATGCTCAGAGCGACGGAGCCGTCATCGATGGCGTGGGGCATGTACTGCTTCAGCATTTTCTTGAAATCAAACTTCATTTTGGACTTCTTCCTTTCATTCTTTGTTGTAGTGTTGGTCTGGGTGCCGCAGGTGATTCCGCCAGTCACAGTAGGCTGAACAGGAACGCCGGGGATGCAGGGAACTGTGGATCTGCAGGCGGGCGCCGTCGTGCGGGTGAACCGCTGGATAGCAGGACCGGCAAAGTCGTTAGCGTGCCAGACCCACATTCCATCGTCTTCAGCGATGGAGTAACCGGGTTCGCTCCCGAACACGTCCACCACATCCTCCCCAGTGATCGTAACTTCGCGGCCAGCCAGTTCCCGCATCGCAGGGGCATGAAGGTCGTCGAGGTCAGACCTCACCATAACCTTATCGCCGACATGGTATTTGACAGCAAAACCTGCGAACATTTCGTCGGTCCACCCCCATCCACCGCAGTCCTCTCGGATATGGTAGCCGTAACAGTCAACTTCTTCGATGGTCACAACTTGACCGCGGAGATGCGTCATTTCGGGCACAACACTATTGTGATGACTACCATCATCCATGTAGTACCCGCTGCGCACTTCGAGATCGTCCAACACCTTGACCTTATCCCCCTCTTTGTATTTGGGCATTGACTAAACTCCTTTCCTTTATGTACTTAGATCAAACGCTCGGGGAGAGCGCTAATCCCAATGGGATTGGCATCGTCAATCGACACCATCAAGTTCGTCCAACGCTTCTTTCATGGTATCCGCGCTGAACTGAAAGACACCATCGAGGAAGACCTCAATGTGTCCTCTGACCCATTTGAACTGATACATGAGGCACCTCACTTTCTTCCTCTGGCGAGTAAAAAAGACACTAACTGTCTCCAGCCAGTGTCTGTCGTTTCCCTATCTACAATAGTACAGAGATTCTCTTTAAGGGTAACACCCCTCAAACCATTGCAAATCAAGGACTTTTTGAGCGTTTTGCCACCTCGATGGTGGCAAGCGATTGCCCACTCTGCGTTTCTGAACCGGGCTTGTGACCGGCTATGGCCGCATTAGGCAGGCGGCCCGCTACTTTGCAGGCCGCCTATCGGAAAGGAAAGAACCGCTGGATGTAACCTACGGCATTGGGAAGCGCCTATGGCGCTGGCATCGGGAGTGGGATTTGAACCCACGGACGGTTTCCCGCCTCCAGTCGCTCGGCCACCCCGACTTAGGGTGGTGGTTTTTGTTCAGGCAGAACCACCAAACTGCTGATAGGCCGGCATTCAACGGGGAGCACATATGACTCCCCAGGTTGATGTCAAGGTTCGGCAAACCTCCTTTACTCATCGGTAAAGCATGGACTTCACGCCGTCTGGCAAATCTGCCGGCGGCGCCGTAAAATCTTTCAATTTAATCTTCGATAATCAATCTATTATGAAGATTTGGGCTGGTCGCGTGCTCGATGCAAAACCTTCCCTCCTTTTCGAGGTTCCGTCCCCGGCGCAATGGGCCCGGTCTACCGCCGGGCGCGGCGGGCATAAATTCTCGGATACCTCCATGAAGATAATATTCAAACACTCCTAGGCGTCTTCAGAGTGCAGAATAACGAAATAAAACTACCGTTTTAGGTTTCCTGGTCGATGCTATCAGGATCAGGAATGTCTTCCGAACCCTCATCGGGATCTCCAAACGGGTACTGAACCATCACGCCGTCAACATTGGTTGGGTGTCGGATAGAGAACCCAAAGTTCTCGAACAGGTATTCCTCGACGATTGAGGCGATTTCATCAATTTCCTGTGGAGAAATTCCCGCCTTTGCGGGGTCTTCGTCAAGCATGACGGTAAGCATGTCCTCGACGGAACCGATGATTTCATTGACCCGTTCTTCATCGCCCGACACATAATCTTCCTCATCATCGTCGGGATAGATATATGTGGAAAGCAAGTTATCATAGGTCTTCTCTGCGTCGAGGTACGAATAGGTCTTGACGTTGTGAACCTCCTCGCCGTCAACCTCAACAGAGAAACAGGGGAAACCTCCATCTTCGGCGACATAGATTTCAACGCCTTGATCTTCATCGCTGGCAATTACCTGATACTCATTTGCCAACGCTTTCCTGTGCTCTGAGAAATATTCCCAAAGCTCATCCACGGTGATGTTTTCTTTCATGACCTCACCTCTTTATACAATCACGATTTTGCGGCTGAACAGAAACCACAGACCGAGTGGGAGCGTGATGAAGATTGCGGTACAGTCCTGGTCTTCAGGTGTTACGCCGGTTGAAGCGAGCCAGAAGATGAGACCTGTGATAAGGAGCATAATCAAACCCATGACCCTTTGCTGTGCCATTAGCTTCTGGCGGCGCTGATTTCTTGTATAAGCTGCCATCTAAAACCTCCCTCTCGTTGCGGGTTTCTCACTCTGCATTTCTCATGCGGGCTTGTGACCGCCAATGGCTGCATTAAGAAGCCGTCCGGAAATTCTGGACGGCGACCCACGCTACTGAGGTTTCTTATTTCGTAAGTGTGCGTGTAGCTTAGTCCGTATCAATTCATAAACTAAACTATCGGATTTTCCCGACTTTCTACCCACTGCTGGGTCATCCCCTCAGACCAAGGAATGGGGACGCCTCCCAATCCCTTCCGTATCTCGGTACTCTTTTCACGATACGGTATGCCGCGTAAAGCCCGTCGCGGTCAGCTTTGCCATGTGGTTTAGCGTGGACCGGGCTTGAACCGGCGACACACGGATTATCAATCCGCAGCTCTACCTACTGAGCTACCACGCCATATGCAAACCGAACCTCAAAATCGGTATGAGGATCGGTTTACTAACTGAAATCATGCCGGCTGTTCTTCCACCACATCAGAGATGAAAACCCGTCCGCCGACAAGTTCTTTTGCCTGTTCCCATGCTTCTTCGATTTTCAGCGCGAAGACATAACAGACCGGAATATTGGGGTTATACCCATAACCGAAAACTGCAAAGCGTTTCATATCTAATCCCCCTATGCAAATGAACCGCTATGATTTTTACCACGAGGCCAGCCTCCACCTCGTTCAACGCCGCCAACCTCCGAACACGGCGCACTGGCCAGATGTTACCTTAAAACCCTTCTGGGCATGGATACAGAAGCACCCTCGAATGTGGCGACAACGAGAGAGTGAGTAGCTGCGATAGCACACCTATCGCAATCCAGATGCAAACCCCTATTGCAGCACACATCGCAGGAGTAAGAGAAATTCTTTCTTGCGTGGCCGATGGATACAGCTTCATGCTGGAGCTCAACGCCGCGCTGCTCAAACTTGGTCATCGTATCACCCTCTCATATTCGATTTTGGTTTGAAACCTGATGGCGGAACAGCATACAGTTCCATTACCCTCAGCTCAACAGTTCACTTGAAGCAAATCGAGGGAGTTTAGCCTGTGAACCCGGCAACATGGGTGACTCGAACGCGGCCCCTATATGCCTGTTCCGCCGACCGCCCTATTGGGCGGTTTCGTCGCAATTTTCAGCGACTCGTCAGGGCGGCTATATGCCGACTACTTACTGCCGGAAACCTTCTTGCCCTTCTTCTTGGGAGCGGGCGGGACATACTTCGGATTAGCGGAGCAATATCTGTTTCCGCAGGGCTTCTCCTGCCCGCATGTCTCCTTACAAGAATAATTCGCCATAGATTTCCTCCGTTCATTTTTTGATTTGTGAACCTCAGCAGACAGTATTCCATCCGCGGACGGGCAAAAGCCCGTTTCGCCGTCATTACGGCTCATCAGCGCGGCTATCAAATGGGCATAAAAAAGACCCTCTGGGTCGAAACCTCAGAGAGTCCTTTTATACGCCTGTTCAGTTGTCGTCGAAAACGCCTTTCACCGTCATCGAAGCCCTTAGACCGCCATTGTTCAATGGAACCAGCTCGAAGGTATTGCACTTGCTCAAAGCGTCTCTCAGCATAGAAACCTTTTCTCCTTCCAAGTGGATGTCAGGAATCTCAATCGAAACGCTCCCAGAAGTGAACGTCGGGTATAGCTTCAAGGTCGCCGCCGCTCCAATGATGTCGGAAACCTCATTGTAAACGGATTTCAAAACCTCATACTGACCATCGTTCACAGTGCATTTGTCCGAAGGGCCGTCCCTTACGGCAGCCACAAGCAGAGCCTCGAAGATGTGCTCAAACTGGTACAATCCATCACGCTCCTTGCCTAAAGTTTAAGCCAATTATACCATCAGCAGAATTGATTTGCAATCAGAAACCTCACCAGAGCAGAGCCAAAAACCTAACCCTGGCTTACAACATACGGCGGATGACTCAGCTCAAGGATCACATAGCCGGAGTATTCTGTTTTCAAAATCACATCATCCAGGATGGTGTCGGGCGTCCCGTTACAATCCCACAAGAGAATCTCGGCAATATCGCCGGTACACCAATCCTCACAGCCAGCGAATTGCCAACGAAAACCTACAGCGTCCACGAGATAAACCGTATCCGCTTCATAATCCAAGGACACCACCTCAGCAGTCCTCAGATGGTAGGCCGAAACGTCAGGCGTTTCGATTGACAGACCTCCCAGAATGGGACCGATAGCAAACGCGGTGGAACCTATCGCCATCAGGGATACGGCCATCACGACCGCAGAGATGAGAACCGTCAAACGTTTTCTCATACAAAACCTCCTCCTGGCCTTCAGGCCGTAAGTCAAAACCTTTTGCCCTCTCTGCGTTTACACGGACTTGAGACCGTTAGCGGACAACGTCCGCCAGTCGCATTAGGCGCGGAGGTAAAACCTCCGCTGTGCCGCAATCAGGCGGCGGCAGGAGCCTTCTCGGCGGTCATCGGCTCAGGAGTGGAAACCTCAGCCGCCTTGGACTTCTTGGCGCGGGTCTTGGAACCCGTTTTGGCCTTGGGCGCAGAACCCTTCTCATCCTTGGGCTCGGTGGCGGCGGCACCGTTGCGCTTGTAATCCACGCCGTAGACACCCTTGGTAACGATGCGGTAGAAAACGTCGCCCATCAAGGACATCAGGATGGTGTGCTTGGAACACTGAACCCGCAGGGCGGCGCGGTTGTTGCGCTTGGTGTAACAGGACATCACATAGCCCAGGTCGTGGCCGTTGACCTTGCCCTCACCGGGGGAAAGCATGTCCAAAACCCGTTGCATATGCTTGACGACCTGGGTGTCGCTGGTGGGTGTCTTGCCCAACTGGATTTCAGACGCCAACTTGTCCATGTTGTAGGAGTCATCAATCCGCTTCATCTCAGCGGCGGTAACTCCGATGGTCTCGGCGACGCGGAGCGTCAGCCGCTTGTTGAGAGCCTGAAGCTCATAGAACCAGCCCAGGTCGAACCCCTTGACCTCGCAGAACTTCTTAAGGTCGATTTGAACGGTGCGCTCGGCCTTCTCAACGCCGGTCATGCGGCCCTCGTCGGTGGTCTTCTTGTGGCCGATGGTGGTGAAGTGGTGAAGCTCGATGGCCTGGTGGGTGTCCAGAAGCCCGGCGAACACCTCGGACTCGCGCAAGGAGCGATACTCCTTCTCGATGTTGACGAGCTCAGCCAGCTTGCCCTCAACGTCGGCGTTCGTTCCCTTGGCGCAAGCCTGGTTGACCTCGGCGATCTTCGCCTCGTAATCCTTCAGCAGCTCTGCCTTACGATTTTTCGTTGCCATAACGTAACCTCCTAATAAGATTTTCTATGGGCAAGCCCATAATGAAGCCCTGGAACGAAGCCGCTCCAGGGCTCGATATAGGTTTGCACTCCCTCTGGTGACTTCTGCTCTGCGCTCAAGTCCACGGGACGTAAAGACGCCCGCACCACTTGTCGCAGTATTCACCGAAGTGCGCGGCATTTCAACCGCTCACCATTGGGAGAGAAAAATTCACGTTATCATGCTATCAAATCCACTCCGGCCAACTATTCCGCTCGCTGTACTAACTCCCTTAGAGCCTTCCGGCGGCGATGTGCCACGCAACGCGCAACCCTCCTTGAGAACTGCGACGCCTTTTAAGCATAGTCACAAAGCTGCTTTATAGCTGAGCCATCCTGAACCGTCAAGCACTTATCCACCCACACGTTTCCATCACGTTTGCAGTTGGAGCGGAACCAACTGATTGCCGAGAACTCAATACTGCCCGCGTTCAGTACCCGCGCACTGGGAGCCTAACTCTCCCAATTTTTGGCTGGCCTTCTCTTGGGACGGTTGGAGCCGTCACATGTTGCAAGAGTACACTTCTTCTGATGGCAGAAGTACCCCTTGAGCAAGCGTGGGATGCCCTCAAGGTGGCGCTGAGATACCCCTCTGCATTACAGGCTTGGGACTGACCGGCCAATACCCATAAGGGATTGACTGGGCTGCATTGGTATCTTGTTTTTTTTGGTGGGGCGGTGCTGTGCCGTTCGCCCTACATATACGCATGGGCTTGTATGTCACCCGTGCGGCGTGGGCGGTGGCGGTGCTGTGGGGCGGTGCT
>OOIH01000878.1_pt1 | contig 45745 bp, 41 predicted proteins | sample 1691801 | NCBI WGS metagenome assembly OOIH01 (sample SAMEA1061690, study PRJEB22710) | metagenome
AATATTAGAATCAATTTATTTAAACGATGATGCTAAGACATCTCCTAAGTTTGATGATTATTTACAAGCAATGTATGAATTAGATTTTAATTTTGAAGCAGTTCAAGCTACTCCGAAAGCAATAAAATCATTGTGGGGAGACTCTGTGGAATCTGTAAGTATAGATAAAGATAACAACGTAGAATGGACATTAAAATAAAAAAGTACTGAATAATCAGTACTTTTTGTATGTGTTACATTTTTTTAGTTTTAGTTGATGCTTCTGTCATAGAAGGTGCTTCAGCCATTTTTAGTATTGCAGAGGTATAATTACGAGCTTGGGCTAGTAAGGCAGTTTCCATACTTCGAAACATTGTATTTTCCATAGAAGCATCTAATACATTATATTCAAGCCAATTGGCACAACGAGGTTCAAGAAAGCTTGCTTTTTTAAGTATTCTTTTTTCTTTTCTTTTTAATTTTTCTTTGCATGTACATAGTTTTGTTATTATTTCACAAACCATTTTTTTATCAGTAATAGTTTTGTCAGCTAAGGCATCAAGTTGTTCTTTAGAAAGACTTGCTAAATAATCGTAGTCAGGAATAAAAGCTATAGTAGCTATATATTCTACATTAGCTGGTTCACTAATATGATAATATCCTTCGGCGTCACAAATCATATTAGCAATAGCTGGTTCTTTAAAAATTTGTTCTGGTACAAAGTAACTACTTTCTATTAATGTTTCAATATCTTGATGTTCGATTAATGCTTCTTTTTTTCCATTTAATTCTATTATTCTCTTCATAAATCAATCCTCTTCTGTATATTTATATCATATCTATAAAATAGTAATATGTCAAATTTTGCTATAAAAGTGTTTTATTGTAGTTTGTTGTAGTTGATTATTAAATATAACTATAATATACTTTTAGTAAGAAAAGTGAGTGTTTATATGAAAAAAGAAGTTGATGTGAAAAAGAAAAGAATAATTATTATATCTATAATAGTTGGAATAGTAATTATAATTGGGATTGTTTTGGGTGTTTTATGGAAAAATGATATTTTTAAGAAGAGTGAGCCTGAAACTAAATTGGTTGAAACAGATGAATCAAAGTTAAATCAGGAAGAAAAAGAAGAAAACGACGAATTAGATGATTCTATTAAAGATGAAGAAGCTAATAAGGAAGCAGAAAATAAACAAGAAGAAGTTACTAAGAATGAAGAGATTGTTTCTAAAGCTCCTTCTACAAATAAAGGAACTACCAATAAGAATAATTCGAATAGTAATTCTACAACCAAGCCAAGTTCTTCTAATAATAATCAGTCTGGTGCAACATCAGAAAAAGAAGATGAAAACAATAATAATAAAGAAGAAAATACGAATCAAGGAAGTAGTTCAAATAATGAAGATAATACATCTTCAACAAATGTAAAGAAATTAATATGTGGTAAAACCTATCAACCAGAAGGGTATATGAATGAATATTGGGAAATGAAATTTAAGAATGATATATTAGATACTTTATATATAAATATTATTGTTGATTATACTAAAGTTGGTGTTGAACCAACTGAGGAATTCAGGGAAGAATTAGAAAGATATTACAAAGACACTATGGTTGGATATAATGTTACAGTATGGAAAAATGGTGGTTCGCTGGATATACGTCTTACAAGTGATTATCAAACATTAATAAAATATGGTGCTGAAACTGATGATTTTCTTTATCAAACTTTGGTAAATGATATGCAAAGTGATGGTTATTATTGTAGTTAATTTAGAAATAGAGGTACATTAAGTATCTCTTTTTTGAATGCTAGTTAAATTTTAAATATTATGGTATAATACCGCTTAGTTAGGTGATTTTTATGAAACAAGAAAATATAAGAAATTTTTCAATAATTGCACATATCGATCATGGTAAAAGTACTTTAGCAGATAGAATCTTAGAAATAACTGGTGGAGTAGATAAACATGACATGAAGGCACAAATGCTTGATAGTATGGACTTAGAAAGAGAAAGAGGAATTACTATTAAGTTGAATGCTGTACAACTTTCTTATCACTATAAAAATGAAGATTATACATTACATTTAATAGATACACCAGGACATGTTGATTTTAGTTATGAAGTATCAAGAAGTTTGGCTGCTTGTGAGGGAGCTGTTTTAGTAGTAGATGCTGCTCAAGGTATTGAAGCGCAGACTTTAGCAAATCTATATCTTGCGATGGCTAGTGATTTAGTAATTATACCTGTAATTAATAAGATTGATTTACCTAATGCAGATGTACCTAAAGTATTGAAGGAACTTAAAGATGTTTTAGGTTTTAATGAGTCAGAAGTTATACTTTGTAGTGGTAAAACTGGTGAGGGTGTAGAGGATTTAATTAAGGCTATAATAGATAGAATACCTGCTCCAGTGATTAATAATGATGCTCCAACTAGAGCTTTAATATTTGATAGTCATTTTGACGCTTATCGAGGAGTTATTGCTTTAGTAAGAGTATTTGATGGTAAAATTACAAGTAAAGATACAATGAAGATGTTAGCAACACAAGACGAATATGGTGTAGTAGATTTAGGTGTTAATCATCCTAAGGAAGAAATAAAGCGTGAATTAGTATCTGGAGAAGTTGGTTGGATAAGTGGTTCTATTAAAGATATTAGAAGTGTTCGAGTAGGTGATACTTTGACAACTTTAAGAAGTGAGGCTGATACTCAATTACCCGGATATCAACCTATGAAACCAATGGTATATAGTGGAATATTTCCAATAGAGCCAAATAAGTTTCCTGCATTGCGTGAAGCTTTAGAAAAACTACAACTAAATGATGCTTCTTTAACATTTGAACCAGAAACAAGTGAAGCTTTAGGCTTTGGTTTTAGAACAGGATTTTTAGGATTACTTCATATGGATATTATAATGTCTAGATTAGAAAGAGAATTTGATTTAGATGTAATTGCAACAAGTCCTTCAGTTATATATAATGTTGAACTTACTAATGGTGAGATGGTTGAAGTAGATAGTCCTACTAAATTGCCAGATCGTGGAACAATAAAAGCAATAAATGAACCTTATATTAAAACAAATATATTTGTACCTAGTGAGTATATTGGTCCAATTATGGAATTGTGCCAAGATAAACGTGGTAATTATATTGGTATGGAGTATATTGATCCAACTCGTGTAAATATTCATTATGAAATACCTTTGGCTGAAATTGTTTATGATTTTTTTGATAAATTAAAGAGTATGACTAAAGGGTATGCTTCATTTGATTATGAGTTATGTGGATATAAACCATCAGATTTGGTTAAAATGGATATTTTAATTAATGGAGATACAGTTGATGCATTAAGTGTTATTGTGCATAAAGATTATGCTTATAATAGAGGGAAGAAGATAGTAGAAAATTTAAAAGAAATTATACCTCGTCAATTATTCCAAGTCCCTATTCAAGCAAGTATTGGTAGTAAGGTTATTGCACGTGAGAATATTAGTGCAATGAGAAAAAATGTTTTAGCTAAGTGTTATGGTGGAGATATTTCTCGTAAACGTAAATTACTTGAAAAGCAAAAAGAAGGTAAAAAACGTATGAAAATGGTAGGTCGTGTTGAAGTACCACAAGAAGCTTTCTTAGCTGTATTAAAAGCTGATAAATAAGTCGGCTTTTTTTCTTGCTTAAAAATAGCAAAAATAGTACAATAAATAATACAAAAAAGAAAAACTAAGTAGGATGGGAATGATATGTATGATACCAATGACAGGAGATTCAGAAAAATTAGAATATTTTATAACAGATGTTAGAAGGGAAGAAAATCAATTAGTTGTAGTTTATGCAAATAATAGAGTAGAAAAGAGTCCTTTTAGCGAACATAATTTAAATGTAATTCGCAGTAGAATGATAGATCAGGTACGTAATTATTTAGATGATTATTATAAATTTATTGCAGAGGATGTAAGTTTAACTTTGTTAAAAAAGTATGGAAGTATTATAGCAGGTATAGTTGGTTTATTTTTTCTTTATAATGTTGATATTCATACAATAATGAAGATTATTATTACAATACTTGGATTAGCGGGTGAAGTAATTTATTATTTTGTTAATAATATCCATTTATCTCTTTTAGGAATGGGTGTTATGGAAGCTGATGCATTACAATATTATGTGGATAATTTAAAAGATTTTAAAGAGTACAATAGTGCTACTGGTTTAGATGAATATATTGTTCCAATTGAAGATATTAGTAAACATAATTTAACAAAGGAAATGCTTGAAGAACTTTCTATTAAAATAAGAGAATTTAAAGAGCAAGGTACGTTAACTAGTGAAATGAAGTTGACATATAAACCACAGACTAAAACAGAACAAGAAAAGTAAAACTGTGATATAATGAAATATAGGTGGTAACGAATGGAAAAAGTAGAAGTTTTTAAAAAAGAATTATGTTCTATAAAAGATGAAAATATAAGAGAATCATTAAGTATTATGATTGAGAAAATACCTGATTACTTTTTTACTATTGCAGCAAGTAGTACAGGAAAGTATCATCCTTCCTATGCTTTAGGGGATGGTGGTTTAGTAAGACATACGAAAGCTGCTGTTAGAATGGCGAATGAATTGTATGGAATATATAAGTTTCCTCAAAGAACTAAAGATTTGATGATAATGGCTTTAGTGTTACATGATAGTGTAAAAAAGGGCGAGGTAGAAAGTAAGTATACTTTATTTGATCATCCGTTAGTAGCTTGTGAATTTTTAAGAAGATATAGTTCTGAACTTAAAATAACTAAAGAAGATGTAGATTTCGTTTGTGATTGTATAAGTAGTCATATGGGACGATTTAACACAAGCGATTATAGTGATGTAATTCTTCCTTTGCCTAAGACACCTGAACAGAAATTTGTTCATATGTGCGATTATTTGGCAAGTAGAAAAGTAATAAATATTAAGTTTGATGAGAATAATGATATAGTAGATGAATAATCTACTTTTTATTTTGATTAAAATTATTTAGAAGTGTTATAATAATAAAGGTGAATATAATGAGAGTAAATTATAATATTGGTTTTCTTTTTTTATCTTGTTTATCTTTATTGACTGGATGTTCTAGAAAAAATGAGTCTTTGATTTATAATACATATGTGGATGATGATGTCGTTGATGGATATAATGTTGTAACTGATTATGACTTTTCAAAGTCAGAAAAAGATGGATTTGTAATTATAAAAAGTGGAGAAGTTATAAATGAAAATAAAATAGATGAATTTTATAATAAGACTACTAATAATGAAGATGCAATTTTAACAATTGTAAGATATACAGATGAGGAAGAGGAGATTGTTGTTCAATATGTTTATAAAGATGAAACATATACCGTTTATATAGATAGTACTCGATTAAAAAATGAAAAAGGTAAAGTGTTATCGAGAATAATTAAAGATATTGAGATTGGTTACGATGATAATGGACATAAAATAATTATTGAAAAGTATTAAAATTTTCAAATATTAATAGAAAGGACACGAGTGTCCTTTTTCTTTTGGAAGTAATTTGCTATACTTTAGTTGAGTATGATAAGGTAAAATACTGAGTTTTGAATATTAGATGTGTTTTAAAATTTACATACATGTATATAAGGAGATAAAAGATGGAAATATTACGTACAGAAAATTTATGTAAGAATTATGGTAAGGATGATACACTTGTTAAAGCTTTAGATAATGTAAATTTAAGTGTTGAAAAGGGAGATTTTATAGCAGTTGTTGGTTCTTCTGGGTCAGGTAAATCAACTTTACTTCATGTATTAGGAGGAGTAGATACAATAACATCAGGAAGAGTTTTAATAAATAATCAAGATTACTTTAAATTAAGTGATAAAGAACAAACAAAGTTTAGAAGAACAAATATTGGTCTCATTTATCAATTTTATAATTTGATTCCAACTTTAAATGTTAGAGAAAATATATTACTTCCGTTATTACTTGATAATAGAGAGAAAGATGAAAAGTATTTGAACGAATTACTTAAAATGCTTAATTTAGAAAGTCGTGTAACTCATATACCTAGTGAATTATCTGGTGGTCAGCAACAACGTGTTTCGATAGCTAGAGCTTTAATTACTAGACCTAGTATTATTTTGGCAGATGAACCTACAGGTAATTTAGATAGTAAGAATAGTAAAGATATAATGGAACTTTTGAAGAAGGCTAATCATGAATATGGACAAACAATTATTATGGTTACTCATGATTTAGATTTAGCACGTTATGCTAATAGAGTTATTACTTTAGAAGATGGCCATATAATAAAAGATGAGGTGGCTACATATGATAATCAATAAACTTGCTTGGCATAATATTAAATTTAATAAAAAGCAAAATAAAATAGTCTTTGTAGCTTTAATATTAACTAGTATTTTATTATTTTCATTAGGAATAGGTATTTCTATAGTAGTAGAAAATGGTAATAAAGTGATTTTAGAACAATCAGGTTCTTATCATGTCGCTTTTATGGATGATGCAAGTATTCTAGAAAAGTTAGAAAAGAATAAAGATATAGAAGAAATACTTATAGCTAGTGAAGTTAAACAAATACCAATTGAATATGAAGAGTATGAGTTAGATTATGGCGGTACACCTAGTTTATCAATAATTGGTTATAGTCGAGATTATACTGATGAGTTAAGTCTTATTAATGGTGATTATCCAACGAACAATCAGGAATTAGTTATTTCAGATCGTATCTCTAGAAGATTAAATTTAAATGTTGATGACTTTTATGAGGGGTATAAAATAGTTGGAGTTTATGAATCTTCTAAAATTTTGTATGAAAGAATGAATGATTACTATGCATATACTTATGATGTTTTAAATAAAGAGGGAGAGATAATTTATTTTATTACTTTTAATTCATTAAATCATGCTTATGCTAAAATATATAATTTGGCAGATGAATTAGGATATAAATATACAATTAATAGCTATTGGACTGAAGAAAGAGTATATGAGAATATTCAAATAAATGAAGCTTTGCTTAATATTAATGGGCAATATGCAGATGGTAAAAAACAAGAGAGTGAGTTTTATTTATTACTTATTATCCTCGGTGTATTATCACTTTTTTGTATTTCAATAATTTATAATTCAATAATGATATCAATACAAAATAGAAAAAAAGAATTGGGCATCTTAAGGAGTGTGGGAGCAACAAAGGGACAAGTTTTTAGACTTGTATTAACAGAAACAATGGGAATAGCATTTTTTAGTATGTTGCTTGCTTTTATTATTAGTATTATTTTAGTTAAATTAGTAATATTAATTATAACTTTAATTATGGGGAGTTTCTTAACTACTAAAATATTATTTATATTTGATTGGAGTTATGTTTTAGTTTCTTTCTTATTTATATTAGGAGTAAGTCTTATCGCTTCGATGATTCCCGCTTTTAAAGCTAGTGTTACCTCACCGATTGAATCGATTAAGACGACTGAAGAATTAAAAATAAATAAAGGTAAAGAAAATTATCCTTTTATCCGAAGAAGATTTGGTTATATTGGGGAATATGCTTATAAAAATATAAGACGTCAGAAATCTAAGTTTCGTACGATTATTTTCTCTTTAAGTTGCTGTATTATTTTATTTATGGTTTTATCAATCTTTTTTAGAACGAATTTAGAAGATTATTCAGATAATGATTGGTATCAATTTGATGCCCAGATTCGTATTCCTTCTACTACAGAAAATGTTAAAACTTATGTTAATGAATTTAGAAAATTAAGCGGTTATGATGAGTTTGTTTGGTATATAGATGATATCTTACCAGTTAATCTCGTAGGAAATGAAACTGATGAGTATATAGAAGCTATGAAGATACAAGAGGAAAGATGGAAAAAGCAAGCTGAAGAATGGGGAGAGACTTATATAGAAGATAAGCATGAGTTCATAAGTATATTTGCTTTAGATAATGATTCTTTTAAAAAGTATCAAAAAGAGATGAAAGCTGAAGGGTATGATTATCTGTTATTTAATTCAAGTCAAACTAGTCTTATTAAGGGAGATTTTGCAAATTCTGCAATTTATCGTTTTATTGATGATTTTACAATTGATATTTATGCTGTAAATAGTAATTTAAATGAAGAGGGAACTAAAATTGGGACTATAGATAAATTTAAAATGATAAATAAAGAATTTTATCTTCGACCAGGTGGTATTGTTTTAGTTATGAATATGGATAAATATGAAAAAATAATTAATGACGTATTATTAACGGGCGTGGATATTAATAATTATGATCATCAAATTGGAATGAATGCTAAAGATATTTATAAACTGGATGCTGAAATAAATAATGTTTTGAATATGTATCCAAATGTAGCTATTTATTATAATCCTCATAAGATAGATACACAGGCAGCACATTTAGGTAATATAGCTTATTTCTTTGTAATTTATACAATTATAATATTTGTTGCGATAGTTTGCATTGTAAATTCATTTAATGTTATTAATGCTAATATGAAAGTAAGAGCAACAGAGTTTTCAGTATTAAGAAGTATCGGATTAGATGAAGATGGTTTGGTACGTATTACTAATTTAGAAAGTTATTTTATTCATACTTTTACTCTGGTATTTGGAATGACTGGAGGAGTTATTGGAGTTACGATTGAAATACTATTAGGAGATAATTTCTTTTCTGGACATTTTGTGTCTCCATTACCAGAAATAATTATTTCGATAGTTGTAATGCAAATTGTAATTAGAAGTATTATGAGGTATTGTAATAAAAAAATTAAAGAGCAAAATATTATTGAAACTATTAGAAATGATTCTATTTAGATGTTTTTTTAATAATAATTATAATTAACTGATAGAGGAAATTTTATCAGTTTTTTGTTGCCTAAAAAACAAACATGAATACACTATAATGAGGAGATTTGTATGGAAATAATTATAGGAATTTTAATACCGTTTATAGGAACTGTATTGGGTTCTTTGATGGTTTATTTTTTGAAAAAAAAGTTAAATAAAAATTTTGAAAGAATTATTTTGGGATTTGCAGCAGGTGTTATGGTGGCAGCTTCTATTTGGTCACTTTTAATTCCATCTATGGAGTCGATGGATAGCCATGTATGGGTGCCAGCTAGTGTAGGATTAATTTTAGGTATTATGATATTTTATGTTTTAGATTTAATATTAAAAAAGAAGAATATAATTAATAGTGATAAGGTTGATAACTTAATGTTAGCAATTACGATACATAATATTCCAGAAGGTATGGCGGTGGGAGTCGCATTTGCATCTTATATAATGGGAACAGTTAGTTTAGCTTCTTGTATGGCTTTGGCAATAGGGATTGCGATACAAAATTTTCCAGAAGGAACGATAGTATCCATGCCTTTATATAAAAAAGGATATAGCAAGAATAAGGCTTTTCTTTATGGACTTATTTCAGCCGTATTTGAGCTTATAGGAGCAATAGTAACATTAATATTTACTAATTTTATTACAATAATATTACCTTATTTATTAGCATTAGCTGCGGGAGCCATGTTTTATGTTGTAGTAATTGAATTAATTCCTGAGTCAGATAATGAAAATCATTTAAATGTAGTTGGATATTTAATAGGATTTTTGATAATGATGATTTTAGATGTAACACTTGGTTAATTATGATATAATGGTGTTTCTAATGGATGTGAATAAAATGGATAGATTTAAAGAAACAAAGAAAGCTAGTATATTAGGGATAGTTGGAAATATATTTTTATTTATAATAAAGATTGTAGTAGGAGTTGTTTCAAGAAGTCAGGCAATGCTTGCTGATGCAATGAATAGTGCTTCTGATATTTTAAGTTCAATAATGACTTATTTTGGTAATAAGGTAGCAGCTAAAGAGCCTGATGATGATCATAATTTAGGACATGGTAAAGCAGAGTATATTTATTCGATGTTAATAAGTATTACGATGGTGTTACTTGGAGCAAAGATGTTATATGATTCAGGAGTTTCAATCTTTGTTACAAGTGAATATTATTTTACAATGTGGTTAGTTGTAGTATGTCTAGTTACGATAATAACCAAGATGGGATTATATTTGTATACTAATAAGATAGGTAAGAAATATAATAATATATTGGTTGAAGCTAATAGTAAGGATCATCGTAATGATTGTGTTATAACTCTGTTTAATTTAGTATCAGCTATTTTGTCTTTATATAATATAAAATATGTCGATGGAATAGTTGGTGTTGGTATATCTTTATGGATAGTAATAACTGGTTTAAAGATATTTAAAGATAGTTATGATGTTTTAATGGATAAGACAATTTCTTTAGAAACTAAAGATAAAGTAATGGAAATTGTTAAGAGTCATAAGGAAATATTGAAAGTTAATCATTTTAATGCAACACCAGTTGGATATATGTATCAGGTAAGTTTTTCTATATTTGTAGATGGTAATATGTCGACTTTTGATAGTCATAGAATTGCTAATCAATTAGAAAGAGAAATAGATCGAATGGTTCCTGAAATATATTTAACAGTTATTCATGTAAATCCAGTAGAATCTAATATTGATAAAAAAGATACAAAGTAATTTTTTGGTCTTTTTTATGTGATGACATTTAATTTTGTGTTAAAATAATAGATATAGATGGAGGAAGTAAGAATGAAATTATTTAAATGTGAAAAATGTGGAAATATAATAGATTTAGTAGAAGGTAAGAGCGGTAACTTTATTTGTTGTGGTGAACCAATGAAAGAAATGGTTGCTAATACTGCCGATGCTGCTAAGGAAAAACATGTACCAGATTGTCATGTTGAAGATGAAATTGTTATTGTAACTATTGGAGAAGTTAAGCATCCTATGGAGAATGAACATTATATTGAATATGTTGTGGCTGAATATAAGGACTCAATAGTTAAGTATATGTTGAAACCAGGAGAAGAACCTGAAGTATATTTTGATTATGAAGAAGGTATGAAGATATACGCTTATTGTAACTTACATGGTTTGTGGGTTAAGGAATTATAATAACATTATAAGGTGACTATTAATGAGTCACTTTTGTTATGGTAGGAAGATGATTTTAGATGGTAAGTCAATTAAATGAGAGTGCTAGAAAGATTATTAATGCTAAGTTGAATGATTTAAGTAAAAGTAAGTTTAGAAGTAGTTTTCATTTGCATAAAAAAGAACTTTCTTACGTTGAAGAGAAGGGATTGGAAAAGATAAGAGAGCATGCTTATGAGTTTATAAATAAAAATTTAGTTCCAGCTGCTATTCCAAATGATGGAGCTCAGACACCAATGAAGAATCATCCTGTTTTTATAGCTCGTCATGCTACAGCGACATGTTGTCGCGGTTGTTTAGAAAAATGGCATCATATAAAAAAAGGAGTAAAATTAACTGATAATCAAATTAATTATGTTGTAGAGTTAATAATGGAATGGATTATCAGAGATTATAATGGAAATTAAAATGATATCTATCAACTTATCATATAACATACAATGATAGGTCAGATTTTGCTAATAAAAAGAATGGTTATGAAAGGAAAAAACTTGGTTGAAATTAGTGAGTTGCTTGATATTAGCGTTGAAGATTTAACTAAACTTGTTGATTGTGAATAAATATAAAATGTATTGTAGGAAGTCCAAATATTAGATTATTTGGGCTTTTTTTTATTATTATGATATCTGTTATAAAAAAAGCTTATAATATTTGACTATTTTATAAAAAGTTAATATAATAACAAACCAAGGGGTGAAGTCTATGAATAATACTGATTATAATCTGTATAAAATTTTCTTATATTTATATGAACAAAGGAGTATATCTAAAACCGCTAACTTACTTTATGTGTCTCAACCAGCGATAAGTTATAGTCTTAAAGAATTAGAAAATCAACTTGGTTATACATTGTTTTATCGTAATTCAAAAGGTATAGAACCAACAATGGAAGCTAAAGAGTTGTATTCTTATGTGTCAACCGCTTTTAATATTATGAAGTCTGGAGAAGAACATATTAGAAATTTAAATAGTCTTAATATAGGAGTAATAAAGATAGGTACGCCGTCTCATATAGGAATTTTCTATCTATCATCATTTATAGCAGATTTTAGAAAAGTATATCCTGGAGTTAAATTTGAAATAGTAAGTAAATCAACTGCTGATATGGTTGAAATGCTTGAAACTAGAAAGATAGATTTAATAGTAGATACATTACCTATTTCTACAACAAAGAAGACTGTAAAGAAGATTGCTTTAGCACGTTTACAGAATTGCTTTGCTTATAATAAGGATTCATTTCCAAAAGGAATTATTGACAATGTTGAGGATTTAAAAAAATATCCACTTGTTTTACCTAGTGCTACTTCATCTATAAGATTGAAACTTGATGAATTTATGGAGTCTAAAAACACTAAATTGTATCCTGTTTTTGAATCATGGACTACAGAGATGATGATTGAGATGGTAAGACGTGGTGTTGGTATTGGTTATTTTATAAAAAATGTTATAGATATTCAAAAAGACAAGGATAGTTTTGAAGTTATTACTTATGGAAATGAACTTCCTGCTGTAGATGTTTGTGCTGTTTATGTAGAAGAGTTTGCGACAACAGCATTGAATAAATTTATCGAATTTATAAGTGAAAGCAAAGTAGGTGAATAGGATGGGATATTTATTAAGTGATGAAAAAACAATAAATAGTGAAGATTTAAATATAAGAAAAAAATTGTCAGATATATTTAGTGATTTACCTATGGACTTTCTTTCTAAAATGAGACATTTACAACCACAAATTGGATGTTTTAATAATTGTGGATTTTGTAGCAAATTCTCAGTATGTAAAAGTGAGTATTGGGATGAAAAATCTTTAAGAAATATAATAAGTGCATTAAAAACTACTGCTTTAAATTATACAAGTGATGATTTGTTATTAGCTTGGGAAAGACAGGAACATCGTGTTGGAGTGATTTTTCCATATTTAAATAATGATATTGGTTCTTATCCTTATTTAGATAAATTTGTTGATTTGTGTTATAAAGAATTGGGAGTTAGAACACGTATTTCAACTGTTGGATATAGTAGATTTAATGAAAAGTTAAATGCAGTACATAAGAAGATTAATTCTTCAGCATCCTTATTTGCTTTAGCAGGAGTTAGATTATCCGTAAGCCAGTATGGACGTGTTTGGGAAGAAAAAGGAAATAATAATTCTTTAAAAGATTACGAACTTGATTTAACGAATTTTTTGAAAATATATAGACCTTACTTTGATATGTTTGGCTCAGGTTCAAGAAGAATGTGTGTTGAACTTAGATATAATCCATTAGTAATGAATAGTGAAGTATTAGAATTTAATTATAATGATAAATATATTATTGCAACTTCTAATTATTTATTTATTTCTAAGGAAGAAAATGTAGAGTTTAAAGAGTCACATATAGCTAATCCGTATTTACATTCATTGGCATTAACAGAAAAACCAATTATTTTCGAAGAATACAATTTACCTTTTATGGCAAGTAAAAAAGAAGAACTAATTAAGTATTTAGATAATAATAGTTTAGACTATGAAAAAGATGTTGAAGTATATTTGTTTTCTAATAAAGATGGTAAATATTATGCAATTGAACCTAGAATTAAACATAATGGTAATTATGGCTTTAATATTTATCCTTTAACAGATGAAAGAAAGAAAAGTGGCTATATTGTTACAGAAAGATTCTTACTTAATGCTATTTATAAATTTAAATCTCGTTATAATATGGGACTAAGGGATGCTTATAAAAATAGTACATGGGATGATGTTGAAGCTGTTTTAAAAATAGTAAGCAAAGAAGCTCATAATTATAGAAAACGTGGTAAAATAGATAAAGCAGAGTATATTGATGAACATATATTACCAGTTCTAAAAACATATATTAATGCACTTAAAGGAGCTAATTATCCAGCGGATTGTTTCTTTGATAAGAAGTTTACAATTGATACTGGTATAATTTGTAATTTAGGACGTGCTATTAATTATTTTAAAGGGTTGACTAGTTTTGTTAATGAACCTTTAACACCAACTCATGAACGTAATTATGGACGTCATTGTAGTACAATGAAACAAGAAAATTATGTATGGAAGTTGGCTTGTGGTTTTAATAATACAATTAATATAGAAAAATTAGATTTATTTAAGACAGCATCTGTTGAAGGACAAACATCATTTAGATATGATATTAATATAGATGAGTTCAACAAAGTTGTAGATGAAAAAGAAAGATATTTATATCCTGGCGTGAAAGAGTGATAATATGACAATTGAGTTTTATAAAGAATTTGGAGATCTTGGTTATTTAGCAAATTATTCTAAGCATGGATTTACTAAAAATGGAGTTTTTTATAAAACTGTTGAACATTATTATCAATCAGAAAAATTTGATAATGAAGAAATAAAAAATAAGATAATAAATGCTGATACTCCTAAAGAAGCTTCTAATATAGGGAGAGATAGAAATAATATTCGTAAAGAGAACTTTAAAGGTATAAAGTTAGATGTAATGTATGATGGAGTCTTAGAGAAATTTAGACAAAATAGAGATATTGCTTACAAATTAATTGAAACTAGAAATAGTGAAATATGTGAAGCAACTATCGATGAATATTATTGGGGTATTGGGAAAGATAAAAGTGGAAAAAATAATATAGGAAAAATACTTGTTAAAGTAAGAGAAAAGATAAAAAGGGAAATTTTAGAAAATATTATAGAAAAGGCTAAAGAATGTGAGAAAGTTTATGTTGTTGGACATATGGTTCCTGATGCTGATTCAGTGTTTTCAAATTATTTATTAAGTAATATTTTAAATTCGTTTGATATTCATGCTATACCAGTTATTATTGATGATTATAAAATTTCTTCTAGTGATAAGTTACTTATTGAAGATAATTTTAAAGAAAAAGTTGTTATTTTAAAAAAAGATCAATTAACTAATAATGATAAATTTATATTGGTTGATCACAATAATTTAGGTGGGTTAAATAAAGAGCAAGTTATTGGAGCGATAGATCATCATGTTATTAGTGGAGAAGTTTATGATACTATTGAGATGGAATATGCGAGTACAGGACTTTTAATCTATGATTTATTTAAAGAGATATACAAATTTAATCAGTATGAAAAGTTGCTTGTTTGTTTAACTGTTTTAGCAGATACAGAGTATTTATGTAGTACGAGGTATAAAGAGGAAGATAGGCTTGTTTTTGAAAGTATAGGATTAGATTTAAATATTGATGAGTTTAAAAGAAAATATTTTGTTACTAATGATTTTTCAAAAGGAATAGAGGAAAGTTTACATAATAGTTATAAAGAATATAAAATAGAGGGTTCTATTATAAAAAGATATATGATTTATAGTTATAAAAGAGATTTTGATTTGTATTTTGAAGAATATTTAGAGTATGTAAGAAATATGAATGATAGAGAAGTATTGCTAATATGGTGTGATTATGAGATGATGAAAACCTACTATTATTATGATAATAATATAAGAGAGTTAGATTATATATTAACTAGCACTAATTTGATTTATAAAAAGTTGAAAGAAGAAGGCATACTATAATAATTAGTATGTCTTTTCTTAATAAGGGGGGATTAGAATGACCAATATAATGGATTATGTTAAAAAGTATGGGGATATTTCTTTTGATGAAGAAGAGTTTAATGAAGTAGATGCGGCAATACTTTCTTTAATATCCTACATTGATTTCTCAGGAATAATTGGAATGAATAAAAAGGGGCAGTATTTAAGAAATGCGTTGGATTATTTTTTGACATATTATGATTTGAAAAGCTTTGCTAAAAAAGGAGTTGCTCGAAAAGATATAATTAAGCTATGTAGACTTATTAAAGATAAAGCAAGGTACAAAGATATTCTTCTTTATAATTATGTTTATAAATTAGGCTTTGACGAACAATTTGGAGCTATTACAATGAAATTGCCTAATAAAACAGTTATTATAAATTATGAAGGCACTGATCATAATCTGGTAGGTTGGGAAGAAGATTTTGCGATGTGTTATAGAAATCTTGTACCTAGTGAAAGAGATGCTATTAAGTATATTAATAAAAGTGTATCTTTATTTGATAAGGAAGTTATAGTTCTTGGTCATTCTAAAGGTGGTCATTTAAGTATGGTAGCTGGTATGGGAGCTATTTTACCTATAAGAATTAAAATAAAGAAAATATATAATTTTGATGGACCTGGTTTAAGAAAAGAAATTATAAAATCGCACAAATATAAAAGAATAAAAGATAGATTAAATTATATTGTTCCTAATCATTCTATAGTTGGACTTATTTTGAGACATGACGATAATATAAAGGTTGTTAAGTCAGTAAAAAAAGATTTGAGTGCTCATTCTATATTTAATTGGGAAGTTTTAGATTATGCTTTTAAGGATGCAGTTTTGAGCAGATTAAGTAAAAATTTAGATAGTAGTATAGTAATGTGGTTAGATAGCCATGAAGATTGTGAAAGAGAAAAAATAGGTAAAGCTATATTTGAATTTTTAAGGAAAAATGGTCTTAATGATGTAAGTAATTTGATTAAGATTAGAACATTGTTTATGTTGTTGAAAAACAGTAAGGAATTAGACAATGAAACAAAGAAAGTCTTGGGAAATTTTATAAAATTTAATGTTGATTATATGAAACAGAATAAAAAAGAAAAAAGTTCTCTATCTTAGGGAACTTTTTAATTGTATTCATCTTCAATATTACCAACGATTTCTTCAATAGCATCTTCCATAGTTAGAATTCCTACAAATTCATCTTTGTCCATTATTATAGAAATGTTTTGATGTTGTTCTTGCATAATTCTAAAAATGTCATCAATTTTTTCACTTTTTTTGAAAGATAGGGTTGGATGTATTAAATCTTTTAACGTGAAACTTTTACTATTTTTGTGAAAATAAATAAAATCTTTTATATTAATAAAACCTAATACTTTACTTTCATCTTCGTTTAAAACTGGAAATCTAGTAAAACGACTTTTCTTAATTTTGGTAATGATATCACGTTTTGTGTCTTTGATGTTTAGGGTAACAACTTTTGAGCGAGGTGTCATAATTTTATTAGCTGTTTTGTCATTAAATTCGAAGATGTTTAGAATATATTCTTTTTCTTTTTCTTCTACAATTCCTTCACGATTACCAGTAATAATCATTTTTTTAATATCTTTTTCAGTAAGTGAATCATCACGTTCTTTTATGTGTAATAATTTACAAATAAATTCAGTTGATATTGTTAATAAAATGATTAATGGATAGAAAATTTTTGATATTAAACTTATTAGATCGATTGTGACTTTAGCAATTTTTATTGGATTAGAACGACCAATTTTTTTAGGAACTAATTCTCCTAATACAAGAGTTATATAAGAGAGAATGAGAGTGATTATTATCATTAAGAAGTTTTCAGTGAAAGAAGAGCTAATAATAAAGAAACCTTTCTCCATTAAAATATCTGTAAATGAATCACTAGCGAAGGCTGAAGCTAGGAAACCTGCTAATGTGATACCAATTTGAATTGTAGAAAGAAATTTACTTTCATCTTCTAGCATTTTGTAAATCTTTTTTGATTTCTTATCTCTTTTGCGTGATAAAGAATATTTATCTAGGGAGAGATAAGCTATTTCACTACTAGAAAGTATTCCATTAATAAATATTAAAATAAGTAATAATATAATTCGTATTATCATATAATCAATCCTTTATATTATTAGTATACCATATTGTGTTATAATAATTTAGATAAGTTGGTGAAATTATGTTAGAAGATACATTTAGATATTTAGTAGGTGCATATTATGGCATTGCTGAAATGGATAATTATGAATTAAAAGAATATGTTTTAAAAGATATAGAAAATTATATTAAAGATTTTATTTTTGCTAATCCAATAAAAGATTTCGATTATGATAAAGAAGCTAGAATGGTAGAAAGTGAGAGATCTTTAAAAACTAAACTTCAAGATAGTTTGATTGTATTGCCTAAAGTTAATGCAACGACGGAGCTTATATTATTGGTAAAAGCTAGACTAAAAGAAATAAGAGAAGAAGAACTTGAAAACTATTAAAAATCTATTTTTTGAAAAATGTCGAAAAAACTATTGACGACGAAAAAAAATAGTATTATAATAAAGTTACTTAATAGTAAAGGGTAAAAATATTGTGCAAGTTATTCTTTAATATTAATATTTGGTTGAATCAAAAGTTTGACTGAATAATTTGAATTAACATTTTATTAATTGCAAAAAAGTGCAATTTGAGCTTTCTGAAAAAGAAAAGCCTTTGAAAATTATGTGAGATTGAAAGATATTTTATATAGTTTGTTTTAGTTAATTCCCTTAATAACTTGTACAATGGAAAACTATAGTAAAAATGTAAAAGTTTGAATTATAGTTTGAAATTTTTACGATTTATCTTTGGGCTATTAAGTAGTGTACACAAATGTGGATTTCATTTTTAAATCAAAGAGCTTAATATCTGGTATTCCTGTCAGTTTACTTAAGGTATTATGTAGTCCACATAAAAAAGATCTTCGGTGACAGCCTTAGATCTTTTTTTATGGTATAATTAGTTTTTTTATTATATAATTGTAGTGTAAGGAGCTGGTACTATGAAAACTAAGTCAAGTTTTGTTACTGGAATTATATGTTATATAGTATCAGCTATTTTAACTGGATATTATTTAATATTAGAATTTTCAATATTAGATGTGACTTCTCCAATTGATCGAATAAAAATAATATTAGTAATAATAGCATTGATGTATTTTGGTAGTTTTTTCTTAAAAAAATCTAAGTTAAATCAAAATAATAGATTGCCTAAAATTAACATGTGGGTTTGGTTTATATTATATGTTATTATGTTACTTAATTTGACTTTATTTGATAAATATTTTGGTAGAGGAATAACGCTGAATGTTAAGGATGCAATGCAGATTAAAGATTATTTTGATTATAATTTTAATATAGTTCCATTTGCAACAATTAATAATTATTTGTTGGCATTTAAAAATAATAATTTAAGTGATCTTAATTTTATATATAATATATTTGGTAATATTTTGGCGTTTATGCCAATGGCCTTTTTTTTACCAAGACAGTTTAAATTTATTGACAAATGGTATAAGTTCTTTATAATTACTAGTATTATTATAATTATTATTGAATGTTTGCAAATGCTTACAATGAGTGGATCTTTTGATGTAGATGATTATATACTTAATATATTTGGGGCATTAATACTTTATATTGTTTTAAATATAAAAGTTATTAAACAAGTTATAACAAAATTTGTTTATTTAGAATATTTGGAGGAAGATGTAAAATGACAAAGAAGGAATTTAAAGATAAACTGTTATTAATTACTTATGCGGTTGTATTGTTTGTATGCTTATTAAATTATAGATGGATTGGAAGTTTTATTGGATTTTTAGGCAATATATTTTTCCCTTTTATAATAGGAATAATTATAGCGTTTATTCTTAATGTAATTGTTAATATGCTTGAGAATACGTTATTAAAAAAAGTAAAGAGTATGAAGAGAACTTTGAGTATTATAACGTCATTAGTTTTGGTGTTTGGCTTTGTAATTGTAATGCTTTTTATTCTAATTCCACAAGTGAAAAATGCGGGAATGATTTTTGTGGAAAATATTCCTGAATATCAAGAAACAATTTATTCTATTGGTGAAAAGGTAGGATTATCAGAACATCAATTAGATTTTATAAATCTGGAAAATAATAAATTGAAGGATGAATTGACTTCACTTATTGCGAATAATTCTGAAAGTATTATTAATATGTCAATGGTTTTTGCTAATTCTGTTCTTAGTGCATTAACAAATTTCTTTGTAGGTTTGATTTTTGCAATATATGTTTTGATTGATAAAGAAAATTTAATGCGTCAATTTAAAAAGTTGTTAAGGAAGATATTAAATGAAAAAATATATAATAAGGTTCTTGAAATAGCTGAATTATCTAATAATACTTTTCAAAATTTTGTTAAGGTTCAGGCTTTTGAAGCATTTATTTTGGGATTCTTATGTTTTATTGGAATGTTAATTTGTAGACTTCCTTATGCGGCGACGATTTCAGTATTAGTTGGTTTTACAGCTTTAATACCTATATTTGGAGCATTTATAGGTTGTATAGTAGGAGCTTTCTTAATCTTTATGGTAAACCCATTACAAGCATTGATATTTATTATATTCTTCTTAGTATTACAACAAATTGAAGGTAATTTAATTTATCCTCATGTTGTAGGAGGGAAGATTGGACTTCCAAGTATTTGGGTTTTAGTTGCTGTAATGGTAGGTGGATCATTAGGTGGTATATTTGGAATGTTACTAGGAGTTCCAATATTATCTATTATCTATACTTTAATAAAAACTTATGTTAATCCAAAAAAATCTAAGAAGATTGAATCTAGTAAAGCAACTTCTAAAGTAGTATCTTAAAAATAAAAAGAGATAACTCAATAACAAGTTATCTTTTTTTAGTTAAAATAATTATTTATTTTTTTTCTTACTATTTTTAACTTCTTTGTATTCTGCTTCGATTGTTTTTTTATTCATCCAATCTTTACCATCTACCATACGACCAACTAACATTGAACTAGCTGTATCACCAACAACGTTTAGAACAGTAGCAGGAGCGTCTATTACAGTAGCGATTATTGTTAAAATAGGTAGAGCAGCAGCTGGGAATCCCATAAGAGTTAGGATGAACATTTCAGATATTGTTCCTCCACCAACTGGAACTGCTGTAACTAATAGAGTAGCAAGTAGTGATACTCCAAGAACTGTCCAAATACTTGGATTCATACCAAATAAGTAAACTAAGAACATTATTTTAAATACACTACCTATAACAGAACCATCTTTATGGAAACTTGTTCCCATAGGAATTGTTGTTTCGGCAATATCATCTGATACACCAGCTTCTCTAGCAGCTTTAATATTAACTGGAATACAAGCAGCTGAAGAACAAGTAGCTAGAGCAGTGAAAGTAGGAGCTAAAACACTAGACCAGTACGCTTTAAATCCTTTTTTACCACCAGCAATAAGTGCATATAATGAATAAACTACAAAGTATACTATAATACAAACTACTGTATATATAACAAATGTTTTTAAGAATCCTACAGCAATACTTTGACCATATGTTCCAATTAAAGCTGCAAAATAACATCCTAAACCAATTGGAGCATAGTACATAATAATGTTAACCATATTTAAGACAACATCATTTAAAGTAATTAATATATTTTTTAATGTTTCGCCTTTTTCTTTTGTCTTTCTAATTGCAAGACCGAAAATTATTGAGAATACTAAAAGTGGAATAATACTATTTTTACTTAGTAAAAGATTGAAATCACTTACTGTAAGTAAACTAGCAGTTCTTTCTAAGATAGATAAATCATTATCTATAACACTTTCATCATCTAATAATTCTAAGATTTTAGAATTGTCATCCGTTTTTACAAGATTAAACGAATATGTTGAAACTAATCCGATTAATGCTGATATTACAGACATTATTACGAATGCAATAACAATTCTACTCATAATCTTTCCAAGTCTTTTTGGACTTTCCATTTTAATAATCGCTGTTGTAATTGTTAAGAAAATAAGTGGTACTATAACAACAAACATTAAATTAATGAATATGTCGCCAAGTGGACTTAATACGCTTGCTTTCTCACCAAATACTAAACCAACAATAGCACCGATAATAATTGATATAATTAAAATTATCGTTTGCTTATAATTTGACCATATTTTTTTCATAGTCTTCCTCCTTCATTACTACAATTTTATTCAAAAAAGTTAGAAATATAAAGTTATATAAATCCACACAGAAATAAAACGTGGTAGCTAAAATCCACAACAAGTGTTAAAATAAGGATGGTGATATTATGAAAAAGCAATATATTAAGATGAATAATAATGATGAACATTTGAGTTTAGGTAATTTATTTAGAATTATAAAAGATTCTTCGAAAAATAAGTTGTCAGCATTACAAAGTGAGTTATTTTGTATTTTATTTGATTTAGAAGGAATTAATGATACAACAGTTAATAATTATTGTGTAGGATGTAGAAGTATTGGTGGCGAATATAAACAAATATATTTAAATAAAGAAAAGAGATATCATAAGGAAAAAGATGAATTTACTGATAATATAATAGGAATTTTAAGTATTATTGATGGAGTAGTATATAATGGCTATACTAATGCTATAGATTTTATTAATGAAAGTGATACAGCATTAAATTTAGCTAAGAAATTATATAATTTAGCTAAAAATGATAAACAAATTATTAATGAGTTTACTAATAAGTTATATATGTTAATAACTGATAATAAAATATATGATTGTTTGGTAGAAGAGTTATTGTTTATTGTGTTAAATAAAAAACAACCTGTGTATGAAGATGAATTGAAAAAAGAAGTTTTTGAAAATGTTCTAAATGATACTAGTATTAGTTCGATTGATTTACAAGAGTATTTATCTTTAAAATTAAGAGAAGGAATTAATTTTGATTATTCGATGAAAAAGTTGGCTGATAATGGTAATGCTTATGCTAATTTTGAAATAGGATGTAATGAGTATTATGGATATGTTACAGGAGAACCTCGTTATGATAAAGCCTACATATATTTAGAAAAGGCGGCTTTATGTAATCATGCTGGAGCTAATTATATGATTGGTAATATGTTTATAAGAGGATTGCTTGGTGGAAAGTCTAATGAAGAATTGGAAAGTGGGTACAACTATTTGTTAAAATCATATGAACTTGGTAATGTAGCAGCATGTAATTTAATTGGTAATATGTATTTGAATGGAATATATCCTTTAGAAAAGAATGAAGAAGAAGCGATTAAGTTTTATGAAAAAGCAAGTAATAACGATTATGCTTTTGCTATAAATAATTTGGGTAAGATTAAGGAAAATAAAGGAGATATAAAAGGAGCTTTTGATTTATATAAAAAGTCTGCTGACTTAGGAGAAAGTTGGGCTTGTAATAAAGTGGGAGAATACTATAGATTAGGTAAAGTTACCAAGAATATGTCTTTGGCTTTTCTGTATTATAATAAGGCTTTAGAAAGTAATTATAAGACTCTTTGCTATTATGCATATTATAATTTAGCGAAGCATTTTTATCTTACTGGATATGATAAGGTAGTTTTAAATAAGGATGAAGCAAAAGCTATAGAATATTTTACGAAAGCTAGTAATAATGGAATTTTGGAAGCTACTATAGAGCTATTTAAGATTAATGCTAAGAAGTATTTATTTTTTAGAGACAGTCATACTTATAATGAAATTGGTAGATTAAAGAAAATGATTGAAGGACACCATGATTATAATAAAAATATTGGGGAAGAACTTGAAATTACAATAAATGAATTAGTGGAAAAAAGAGAAATGGATATGAGTTCTTTGGAAAATTTGGAATGGGAAATAATGGAATAGGAAATTAGATGCTATGGATAAAGATTTTGAAATTTTATATAAGAAAGCAAAGGAATTAGCACATAAGAAAAGACTTAATGCATTTGTAAAATATGGACATGTCGGAGCAGCTTTGATGACCGATAAAGGTAATATTTATACAGGAGTTGCTATAACTTGTGCTTGTCAGATAGGTTTTTGTGCTGAACATTCAGCAATCTCTGAAATGTTAAAAAATAATGAGTCAAGAATTGTTAAAATAGTAGCGGCTAACTCAAATACACCAGTTCCAGCTTGTGGACGCTGTCGTGAAATGATAAGAATGATTAATGAAGAAAATATGGAGACTGAAGTAATGGTGAGTGAGAATGAAATAGTAAAGATAAAAGATTTGTTACCATATGCTTGGACTTTAGATACTTTTGATAAATAGATGTCTAATTAAAGTCAAATAATATTTATTTTAAATTATGTTTTGATATAATAAAGATGGTAAAGGTAGTGTGATTTATGGGAAGTGTTTATATACATATACCATTTTGTAAGAGTATATGTAGTTACTGTGATTTTTGTAAAATGTATTATAATGGTTCTTTTGTAACTAAGTATTTAAATGCTCTAATAAATGAAATTCAAGAAAGATATTTAGGAGAAGAAGTTCATACTCTTTATATTGGTGGAGGAACACCATCTAGTTTGACTTTGAAAGACTTGAAATATTTGTTTGAAATTATAAGTAAATTTAATTTGGAAAAGTTAGAAGAGTTTACTTTTGAGTGTAATTTAGATGATATTACAGAAGAATTGTTAGACTTTTTGAAAATTAATGGAGTCAATCGTTTAAGTATTGGTATTGAATCATTTAACGAAGAGAAACTTAAATTTATGGAAAGAAAACATACTTTTTTAGAAGCTGAAGAAAAAATGAAACTGATAAGAAAAGTAGGATTTGATAATGTTAATATAGATTTAATATATGGCATTCCTGGCGAGACTTTAAAAGACTTGAAGAAAGATTTAGATTTGATTTTAAAATTGAATCCAGATCATATAAGTACATATTCTTTAATAGTTGAAGATAATACGAAGATTGGAAATGCTGGTGTTATACCAATTCCTGAGGAGCTTGATGCTTCAATGTATGAATATATTTGTGATAAGTTGGATGTTAAAAATTATGAACATTACGAAGTTAGTAATTTTGCTAAGAAAGGCAAGAAAAGTAAACATAATTTAACTTATTGGAATAATGAAGAATATTTTGGCTTTGGTTTAGGAGCACATGGGTATATACATGGAGTAAGATATGAAAATACTCGTAGTTTAACTAAATATGTAAATGGTGAATTTACAAAGTATGAAGAGTTGCTTAATAAAGAAGATAAAATGTATAATGAATTAATGCTTGGCTTTAGAAAGATGGAAGGAATTAATTTAAGAGAATTCTTTATAAAGTATGACGTAAATATGCAAGAAGCTTTTGATTTAAGAGAAGCTTTAAAAGAAGAGGAACTTATTGTAGAAGGTGAGTATATCTATATAAATCCAGAGTATATTTATGTTATGAATGAAATATTGATAAAATTGTTGTAGGAAAGTTGAAATATTATCAACTTTTTCTTTTGGTATGATATAATTGTTTAAGAATAGGAGTTGGCCTTTGTGAGTAAATTTTTTAATATTGGCAGGGATGAACCGAATAATTCTGGTACAATAAGTCCTAATAATATGAATGGATATTCTAATAATCAACAAGGTTATCCTTCTAATAATATGTATAATAATAATAATAATTACAATCAACAGAGTGAGACCTTTGTTTATAACTCTTATCCACAAAATCAGAGTAATTCAGATAATTATGAAAGCATGATGCAAGCTGAAAATTACATGCAAAATAATCAGATGAATAATTACAATAATTATAATAATGTACAACAAAATTATAGTAATATGGATGTGTTAGATGAAAGTGAAGTTTTGGATGTTCAAGTTCAAACTAATATGCAGACAAATCAAATGAATCAAAATGTAGTAGTTCAAGAACCTCAAGCCCCAGTTTTAGATCCTTTGAATAATGCGAATAATCCTGTTCCTGTAAATCCAGTTGCTCCAGTAAGTAATAATTTTGTGGAAGAAGAATTGCCATCCGATGCTAAAGCTAATTTATTTTCAGTTATTGGAATGATGTTTGGAATGATTTTGACTCCTGGGACGACGATAGTTAGTAATTCCAAAAAATATAGAAGTACAGGGAAGGCATTGACAGTTACGACATGGATAACGATTGTAACGATGTTACTTTGCATAGGGGTTAGAGTTCTAGTTGGATCATTTAATAAAACATATAGTACTATTACAGCTAGTTATAGAATTAATTTTGATTTTACTAATGTTTTAAATTTAGATAATTATACACAGTATTTGATAGTAGCTTTTATAATATCTTTTGTAGCGATTATTATAGTTTCGTTAATTTATTATGCATCCTCTTTTTTGAATAGCAAAGGAGTTCCTTTTGGGTCATATTTGATGGTAAGTAATTTAGCTTTACAACCTTTAATTGTAGGAGTCGTGGTGCTATATCCGGTTGCTAGTTTGGTTTCTATGTATGTGGCGCTTTTAGTCCTTATATTTACTTTCTTATATTCAGTAGTGTCTTTTTTAATAGGTATAGGCGAGGTTCTTACTTTTAAAAATATTAATAGAAAAATATTATATAATGTTTTAAATTTATCAGTTATAGTTTTAATAATGATAATCATATTTATTATGTTACTTAATACAAGTGTTATAATAATGCCCGATTTACGTTTATAGAAAAAGAGTTCAACAGTTATTTGTTGAACTCTTTATTTGTTATCTATTTTACTTAAATATTCCTCTAATGTTAAATCACCAATTTGCATCGCTGCTTCTTCACCAATATATCTAATGTGCCATGGTTCGTATGGGTATCCTGTGATATGTTCTTTGTTTTTGGGATATCTTAAAATGAAACCGAAGTATTTTAAAGATTTATGAATTCGTTGCCATATTTCGACTTCTTTCATTAAATCATCATTTTCTTCAATCCATATTCCATCTTTTTTTATGGAAAGATCTATGGCTTGTCCAGTATGATGTTCAGATGTTCCAGGCATGGCTACAATTTGTTCTGTATAATCTAGACCGTATTTCTTCATAAAATGTAAAAATAAGTTCTCTTGGCTTTCTAAACTACGATAGGCGCCATCAATATCTATGATAATATTATCAATTTTTAAGTGGGCTCTAAGCATTTCAAAGTGTCTAAAAGTTTCTTTTTCAATGTATTTTGTTTCTTCTTTATAGTTTTCGTATTCAATCATTTCAAAATCTTTTAGCATATTTTCGTTGAAAAAATGCTCTTTATTTACTAATAAAATCATAAAAATCACCTAATAAACCTAGTATATCACGATTTTTTGCTATTTTTTTAAATTTTTTGTTGCATTTTTTTAAAAGCCTTGGTATACTTAACTAGTCAGTGCGAAAGAGACAAATAAAACTGATAAAAGTTTTTAAAAAAACTCTTGCAAAACTGATAAAAGTAAGTTAAAATAAAAAAGGCTTAAAGCAAATGGGCTTGTAGCTCAGCTGGTTAGAGCGCACGCCTGATAAGCGTGAGGTCGGAGGTTCAAGTCCCCCCAGGCCCACCATTTAGTTTATGGCCCGTTGGTGAAGCGGTTAACACATATGCCTTTCACGCATACATGCATGGGTTCAAATCCCGTACGGGTCACCATTGAGATTATTAAGTTCACGTAAGTGAACTTTTTTCTTTGTGTAAATTGACTCTTAAAATATATTAATGTACAATACATTTTGATTTGAGGTGATTTAATGAGTAATATCATAAGTGGTAAAAATAGTTTTTTGATGTTTAATGATTTTTTTAGTGAAATAGAAAAAAATGGAATTAGAGTAGAAAATATAAGTGAGTTATTAAATTTAATAATTCCACGTGATAAAGCAGGTAAGTTATTAATAAATTATCGAGTTAAAGAAAAAGGTGTTGGTACTGCTGTATTTTCACCGAAGTTTGAAGATATTGTTATCTCTATTAATAAAATAATAGATTGGTTATCTGCTAATTCTTTACAACTTGCAGAAATGTATAAAGTAGATGATGTTGAAAAGTTGAGAAAATATTTACTTTTATTTGTAATTACACATGAATTAGAACATGGATATGAATATTTAATGGGGAAAGGGACGTATGAATCACCTTGTTCTTTAGTTAGTGAAAGTTACAGAAGCTTATTTTCGTTATTAGTGACTCCATCTTATATCATCCCAAGACCTGTTAAAGAAGTTCGAAGAGTTGTATCATTAATTAAATATAAACAACGCGAAAATAATTTTTTGTTAGAACGAAACGCTAATATTGAAGCTTTTGATTTGTTGAGTAAGTTGGCATTGGAGAATGCTGATGAAGAGTTATATCATGCATTTTTGAATATGAAAAATTGTTTTATGTTGCAGGGATATGCCGATAGTACTGAAGGTAGTATTAGTGAAACTTTTAGAAATATATTAATGAGTGATAAATATAGAAAGATGAATAAAGAAAATAATTTATCTATGGAAGATAAAGTTCGTTTTGGTTTGGAAATAGATGAAGAAACAAGAGCTAAGGTTTTAAGATTTTCTTTAAAATAGGTAGTGATATTATGTCATATATTTGTAAGGATAAAGATACTTTACTTTTAATTAAGGATTTTTTGATCACATTAGATAGTAATGGTTTAAAATATGGTAATTTAAATCAAAGAGATATTTATGAATTTTTAAGGCAAATTTTACCTAGAACTTCTAATAATATAGAATTAATTTCTTGCGTAGTTAATGAAAGAGGGGATAGGACAGCTTATTTCAATCAACAACTAGAATGTATTTTTGTTAATTTGGATAAGGTTTTGGTATGGTTAAAAGATAATATAGATTATTTGTTTAATGTTACTGAAGAGTTAGAAGTTGATAGAAATAAATTAGCTAAATATTTGATGGTGTTTATTTTGGCTCATGAAGTCGAACATGGTTACCAATATTTAATTGGTAAAGAGATTGTCCTTGCTCCTTGTACATTATTACAAAGTGCATATAGAGAGTTATTTGATTTGTTGGTAGGATTGAATGAAAGATTACCGTTTTTGAAGCAAATTAATAGAAATGTAAGAAGAAATATTTACGTTAAAAATAGAGAACAATTTCTTTTGGAGAGAAATGCTAATGTAGAAGCTTATGATTTGCTTTCTCGTTTTGCTTTATTTGTTAGCGATGAAGAAATGTATAAATTATTTTCTTGGTTAAAGGATGGCTATGAAGGAATTGGTTATACTCAAAATAGAAAAGGTTGTTTAATAAATACTTATGATTCTTTATTTATGAGTAGTCATTTATGGTTTAAACAAAAAGATGATATAGATTTATCTGAAGAAGAAAAAGTACGTTATGGTTTAAGAGTGACAGAAAAAACTAGAAAAAAAGTGTTGGAAAAAGCGATGGTAAATATTTGATTTTAATAAAGACTTTTAAAAAAAGTCTTTTTCTTTGGGCGTTTACAATTTTTTTAAATTTTTATCTTACATAAAATATAATGAAAGGAGGGGAAATGATGGCTTATCAAAGAGCATACTTTCCGATGAAAGTTATAAATTTAAGTCAAGGTTATGGAGCGAGGAGTATGACACATAAATTGTCTTATGCATTAGATCTATCGGGAAAAGATAGTGGTAAAGATGCAGTTTATGCACCTTTTGATTGTAAAATAACAAAATTGTATCAACCTACTAATACTAATAAAAATGCAAATACGGTTTGGTTAACTTCAACAAGAAAAGTATTATCTCCTAATGGGTACTACGGATATTTAACAATGAGTATTACTCATCCTTCTGAAATTACTAATATGAAATTAGGAACAACATTTAAGCAAGGAGAACTTATTATGTATGAAGGAAGAACAGGTAATGCTAGTGGCAATCATATTCATATAGAAGTAGCTAAAGGTACTACAGCAGGTTGGTCTCGCAGAGTAAGTGGAGTTTATAGCGAATATGTTATTTTAAATAAGGTAAAACCAGAAGATTATTTGTTTGTTAGAGAAGATTCTATAATAAAAAATACAACTTATAAAGGATATAAATATCACTTTATAAAAGAATCTGATATAACATATAAAGTAGTAGATGTGCCTAGTGAACCTTTATATATACATAAACTTCCTAATATAAGATCAAGTTCTATAATAAAAGGTGTTGGACTTAAAAATGGTGATGAAGTTATTAAATTTTATACTAGAGATAATATGGCTTATATTTATCATTATGAAATATTAGGTTATACAACAAGTAAATATTTAGAAAAGAAAAAATAAGGATTTAGGAGTACTAAATCCTTTTAACTTATAATTAATTTTTTGTATTTATAAATAGTCATTTTTATGTTATTCTAATAGTATATTAGAATAACAAGAGGTGAAGTATGAACGTACTTAGTATAATTGATAAAATATATGAAAGTAGTCGTTTTGGAACATTTTTGACGGTTTCTATTATAATGTTAATAATTTTATTTTGTATTGTGTTTTTTTTAGGGGTTAAAGATAAGAAAAAAGCTAATAATAAAAAAGAAAAAATCGAGGAAGAAGTTAATGATATAACTTTTGATATGCCAGCTGAATTAGAAAATATTAAAGAGGATGTTACTTTTGAGATGCCTTCTTTAACACAAAATCTAGAAAATTTTAAAAAGAATCTTGAAGAGGAGATTCAAAAAGAAGAGATGGCGGAGGTAAGAAAAACAAGTGGTTTAATTTTGCCGAAAGAAAAGAAAACTATAAAAGTATTAGATTTAGAGAAAATCGAAGATACAGCAATACTTCCTATAAAAAATGATTTAAAAGAAGAAAAGGGTTCTTCTGAGAAAATAGATGAAAATATAGAAGAAAATGTTGATGATGCGATAGATGATTTTTTAAATGAAATTGGCGAAAAGAAGAATATTTTAGAAGAAAAGATATTTAAAAAAAATAAAGATTTGGAAATACCTATTTTAAAAGATGGTTTAAAATCAACTTCTTCAAATATTGAAATTCCTATAGTAATGGAAATGGAAACTGCTCCTGATGATGAAACTAGTAAAGAAGCTAAAAAAGATATTTCTTTTCCAGTAGAAGATAAAAAAGTTGTAAAAAAAACTATTGTAGTTTCAGGAATTGGTGACAAAAGATTTGAAAAAAAAGAGAGTATAAGAAAAGTAGATAATACTTTTGAAAATAAAGTTGAAAGTTCAAAAAAAATTAATAAAGAAGAACAATCTGGAATATATAGTACAGATGATGATTTCTAAAAAAATGCCTAAAATAAAGGGGAAATTTGACATTCCAAAACGTCAAATCTCTTTTTTTTTATTTATTTCTCTGTTATACTAACTATGGTGAAAAAAATGGCAACGACAAAATATGATGAAACATCAATAAAAATTTTAGAAGGCCTAGAGGCTGTAAGAAAAAGACCAGGTATGTATATTGGTTCTACTGATAAGAGGGGACTACATCATCTTATTTGGGAAATAGTTGATAATGCAATCGATGAAAGTATTAATGGTTATGGTGATTACATTAAGATTACTTTAAATAAAGATGGATCAGTTACAATAGAAGACCATGGCCGTGGAGTACCAACTGGTAAACACGAAAATGGAATGTCTACTCCAGAAGTTATTTATACAATTTTGCATGCTGGAGGTAAATTTGAAGAGTCAGGTTATAAAGTATCAGGAGGATTACATGGTGTAGGTGCATCAGTAGTTAATGCTTTAAGTACAAAGATGGAAGTTACTATTTATCGTGATGGAGTTATAAGTAATATTAAGTTTGAAAATGGTGGCCATGTTGCACAAAAATTAAAGAAGATTGGTTCAACTAATAGAACTGGTACTACTGTAACATTTAGTCCAGATCCTGAGATATTTAAAAGTACTAATTTTTCATTTACAACAATTACTGAAAGAATGCAAGAAAGTGCTTTTTTACTTAGTGGAATAACTATTGAGGTAGAAGATCAAGAAGATGGCAAAAGTGCTAAATTCTTTTATGAGAATGGTTTAATTAACTTTGTTGAATATATAAATGAAGGAAAAAAGGTTCTACATAAAGTAATTAATTTTAATGGAATTAAGCAAGGAATTGAAGTAGATATAGCACTACAATATCAAGAAGGATATAATGAAAATATTCTGTCCTTTGTAAATAATGTTAAAACTAGTGATGGTGGTTCTCATGAAACTGGTTTTAAATCAGGTATAACTAAAGCATTCAATGATTATGCAAAAGAAAACGGGGTATTAAAAGGAAAAGATACTTCGTTTGAAGGAACGGATGTAAGAGAAGGTTTAAGTGCAGTAATTAATTTGAAGATTCCAGAAGCATTATTGCAATTCGAAGGACAAACTAAAGGTAAACTTGGTACTCCAGAAGCGAGAACTGTTACAGAGCAAATAACTTATGAAAATATGAAGTTCTTCTTAGAAGAAAATAGAGAGATAGCTTTAACAATTGTTGAAAAAGCTAGTCGTAGTAAGGTAGCTCGTGAAGCAGCAAGAAAAGCTCGTGAAGCAGCAAGAAATGGTAAAGGTAAGGAAAAGAAAGATAAGATTTTAAGTGGAAAGCTTGCAAAAGCTACTGGTAAAGATCCTTCAAAAATGGAATTGTTCTTAGTCGAAGGAGATTCAGCCGGTGGATCAGCTAAGACTGGACGTAATAGAGAAACACAAGCAATATTGCCGTTACGTGGTAAGGTATTGAATTGTGAGAAAGCATCAAGTAATGATATTCATAGTAATGAAGAATTAAATACACTAACTTATGCAATTGGTGCTGGTATTGGAAATGATTTTGATCCTAGTGACTCTAATTATGGAAAAGTTATAATAATGACCGATGCCGATGACGATGGAGCTCATATTCAAATCTTATTATTAACATTCTTCTATAGATTTATGAGACCTTTAATTGAAGCTGGTATGTTATATATTGCAAATCCACCTTTATATGCTCTAGATTTTGGAAAATATAAAGAATATGTAGCAACAGATGAAGAGCTTGAAGAAAGAAAGAAAACAGTTAAACAAGCTTATAAAGTACAACGTTTTAAAGGTTTAGGTGAGATGGATTCAGATGAACTTTATGATACAACAATGAATCCAGAGACAAGAAGTTTGATAAAGGTAAGTATTACTGATGCAGCATTAGCAGAAAAACGTGTATCCGTACTTATGGGAGATAAAGTAGAGCCACGTAAAGAATGGATTGAAGAAAACGTAGACTTTACATTAGAAGATAATTTTAGGAGGTAATTAATATGGCTAAGAAAAAAGAAGAAAAAAACATCATAGAAAAAATATATGATTACACTCTAGAAGATATAATGGGAGACAGGTTTGGAAGATATTCAAAGAGTATTATTCAAGATCGTGCTTTACCAGATGTTAGAGATGGTTTAAAACCAGTTCAAAGAAGAATTTTATATACTATGTGGGAGGATAAAAATACTTTTGACAAACCTTATCGTAAATGTGCAAAAGCGGTGGGAGATGTAATGGGTAAATATCACCCACATGGTGACTCTTCTATTTATGGGGCGATGATTTATATGTCACAGCCTTGGAAGATGCGTGAAATATTTATAGATATTCATGGTAATAATGGTTCAATTGATGGTGATGGACCTGCAGCTTATCGTTATACTGAAACAAGATTAACACGCCTTGCCCAAGTCATGTTAAAAGATATTAATCGAAATGCAGTCGAAATGACTCTAAACTATTCAGATGAAGACTTGGAACCAACTGTTTTACCTGCTAATTTTCCAAACTTGCTTGTTAATGGTTCGACAGGTATTTCAGCAGGATATGCAACGAATATTCCACCACATAATTTAGGTGAAGTAATTGAGGCGACTATCCATAGAATAGATAATCCAAATTGTCGCTTGGAAACAATTTTGAATATAGTAAAAGGTCCTGATTTTCCAACTGGTGGTGTAGTTGAAGGTAGAGAAGGCCTATTACAAGCTTATACAACTGGTCGTGGTAAGGTTGTAGTTAAAGCTAAAACTGAAATAGTTAAAGAAAAAGGAACTCATCAAATTATTATTCATGAAATTCCTTATGATGTTTTAAAAGAACAATTGCGTAAGAAAATTGAAGATATAAAAATAGATAAAAAAGTAGATGGAATTACTGATGTAATCGATGTTTCTGATAAAGAAAATATGGCTAAGTTAGTAATAGAATTAAAGAAGGATGCTAACGCAGAATTAATTTTAAACTATTTACTTAAAAATACTGATTTACAAGTAAACTATAACTTTAATATGGTTGCGATTGTAAATCGTCGTCCTAAACAATTAGGAATTATGGAAATCTTAGATGCTTTTATAGCTCATCAAAGAGAAGTAATTATAAGACGTACAGAATATGATTTAGGTAAAGCAAAAGAAAGATTACATATCGTAGAAGGTTTACTTAAAGCTGTAGATATCTTAGATGAGATTATTAAGACAATTAGGGCTTCTAAGAACAAAGCTGATTCCATTGCTAATTTAGTTAAACAATTTGAATTTACAGAAGCTCAAGCAACAGCAATTGTAACGATGCAATTATATCGTTTATCTAATACAGATATTAATTTATTGTTAGAAGAACAAGGTAACTTGCTTAAGATGATTGAATTCTTAAACTCTATCTTAAATGATGAAGAAGTATTAAAGAAACAGATGAAGAATAGCTTAAATGATATTAAGAAAGAATTCGCTAATCCTCGTCGTACAGAAATAAGAGATGAAGTTACAGAAATTAAACTTGATCCTAAAGATATGATTGTTAAAGAAAATGTTATCGTTGTAGCTACGAATGATGGTTATGTTAAACGTATTCCGTTAAAATCATATGTCAGTGCAAGTAGTGAACCAACAGCATTAAAACCAGGGGATTTTATTAGAGGAATGTATAGTACAACATCACTTGATGTTTTATTGATGTTTACTAATTTAGGACATTATTTGTATGTTCCAGTTCATGAAATCGTTGAAACGAAATGGAAAGAGTTAGGTAAACATATTAGTAATCTAATTCAAATTAGTAGTGAAGAAAAAATTATTTCAGCAATGATTTTAGATAATAAAGAAACTAATGTTATTATGACAACTAAGAACGGAACAACTAAACGTACGAAGTTAGAAGACTTAATAGTTAGTCGTTATACAAAACCAGTTAATGCGATGAAATTAAAAGATGATGACGAGTTAGTATCAGTTGTTAAGGATAACGGAAGAGCAATCTTTGTTACAAAGACAGGATATTATTTAAATATTGATTCAAATGAAATTCCGGTTGTAGGTGCTAAAGCCTCAGGAGTTAAGGGAATTAATGTAAAAAATGATGTAGTTGTAACTTGTATGTCCCCTTCTTTAAGTGATGAGTACATAACAATATTTACTAATAAGAATACTTCTAAACGTATTAAGATTAGTGATTTAGAAACAATGACTCGTGCTAAGAAGGGATCGACATTAATTAAGAAAGTAAAATCAACTGTTTATGAGATAACTAATGCTATTTCTGTAAATAATCATGATTTAATTGGTATTAAAGTAGATGGTGATTTCAAAGAAATTAAACCGACTGAATTACCGATTATGGACCTTTCTTCAACTGGAAGTACTGTGTCTAAAATTGATATTGAAGATTCATTTAAAGTCGCAGAATTAGTTGAAAGAAAACTTGAACTTAATGAAGCAACTGATAAAGTAGTTGAAAAGACTACTGAAGTGGTTGTTGAAGAAAAGATAGAATTGCCTAAGAAAAAGCTATCTGAAGTAGCAGAATTAACTATTGATGATTTTATAGACGATTTTAAATTATAGGAAAGAAATCACTTATTAAACATAAAATTTAATAGGTGATTTTTTTATGGGGAAAGAACAGTTTAAAGAGTTTGTTAAGACAAAACCAGAGTTGGCAGATTATGTTGAAAATAATACAATGACTTGGCAAAAATTTTATGAGTTATATGATATGTATGGTGAAAATGAAACTATTTGGAATAAATATAAACCACTTAATAATGAAGTGAAAGTGTCTAGTTTTATAGATAAAATTGATCCAGATTCAATTCAAAAACATATAGAGTCAGCTCAAAAGGCATTAGATATATTTAGTGAATTAGCTACTAAAACGACAGATAATATTACTAATAATATAAAACCAAGTATTGAAAGACCATTGTCAAAGTTTTTTGGAGACTAAAATGGAAAAACAAATTTTGCTTTATTTAGAAAAAGATAAATTAATGCCTTATTTAAAACAGAATTCTTATTTTATAAAAGAACTAAATAGGCATCCAGAAAATTATGAAAATTTTAAAAAAATAATAAAAGAAAAATATAATCTGAGATTTACTGATAAAGTTTCTAATGTTATTAATGATATAGAGTTAGTGAGTAGTATTATAAGTACGATAAACTAAAAAAATGTGTAAAATAAATAATTATTGCTGTGTAAAAAGTTCTGTAGGAGAATAAACTAGGCAATTTTTGTGCAAATTTGCACAGAAATTGTTATTTTTTTATAGATTTTATAAAAAAATTGTTGTATAATTCTTTATGTACTGAACAAATGGGGCGTTAGCTCAGTTGGTAGAGCAACTGACTCTTAATCAGTGGGTCTAGGGTTCGAATCCCTAACGCCCCACCATTTTGAATGTAACTCGGACATAGGTGTTCGAGTTTTATTATGGCTGAAAATGTATTACTGTTTGAGAGTTAAAAAATACTAATTGTTTTGTAAAATACGTTTGTGTTCTATTATTTTCTTGCATAAGTTTTTTCTCTCGTTTATTATATAAAATAATATTAACGAAAGAAGAATGTCTATGTTAAGAGAATTGATAGTTAAGTTGCAACAATTAAGAAAGAAGACTTTATGTACTCAAAGTAGTACTTTAAATGATTCATCACTTACTGAGTCGTTTACTATAGAAGTTCAAGAAAATGAAGGAAATACTAAAGTTCATATTAGCGATTTTATTTCAATAGTTGATTATGCAAATAGAATGGACGAATTAGGAGCATCAAGTGTTGCGGATAAAATAAGTATGAATATTTTGTGGAATAGTAGTAAACAAAAAATACAAAAAGGAACGATTTGTGTTATACAAAAAGACAATCATCTTTATAATATTTTATTAGATGAAGATACTGTTGTAATTGACTTAAGAATAAAGTTTGAAGATAGAACAGAGGAAAAAATATTATCATGTAATAAAAAAAGTGGTGCATATAGATGCGTAAGTTTTGTTCATGATCAGACGGGATCGACTTTCTATAATAAATATTATAATCCTGGGATTAAAATACCTGAGGCTTTTTTGCTATCTTTTGGAGAGGTAAAAGAAATTATAGAATCCATAGTTATGGGATTAGAAGATTTAGAATCTGATTTTGATTTTGATTTAAATATTATTAAACAAATATTAGAAGATTTAGAGAGAAAACAATTGTTAAAAAAATAAGTTGCTGGAAAATAAAAGAAGGGAAAAATAATGAAAGAATTAACTTTATATTTTGAATATTGTGATTGGATTGGAATTGATATAGATGAATATCTTTCTACTTTGGATGGGGTGGAGGAAGTAAAAATCGATGTTGACGCTGGTTCTATTTATGTTAAATATGATTCTCTAAAAATTAGTGCAGTGGTTATAAAGTATGAAATTTTATTTTGTATAGATGAACTTAGAATTCCTTTACTTATAGGATTTGACAAGCATGGTAAGGAAGTTGAACATTATACTATGAATGTAGAAGATATTTGTTGTGAATTTTGCTTTAAAGGTTTAATTGATGATTTATTTACGATGAGTGGCATTAATAGTGCAACTAGCGATTTTGATTTTCATAATATGTTTAATGTACATATTAATATTACTTATGATAAGAGTGTTATAAAGCAAGAAAAGATTTTAGAATTAGAACAGCAATTAAATAAAAAAAATTGACATAAAAAGGTCTTCGTGATAGTCTATGTCCTTATGAAGGGGAGATAGGCTTTTTTTAACTGGAAAAGTTTATCAAATGATGGTATGAAAAAGATAAAATTTTTATTTTATTTAATAGTAATAGGAGTAGGAATATTTGCTTTAGATGATAAGCATATTGTCAAAGATATAGATATTATTAGTTATGAAAGTGCAAATGAAGGTCAACAGGAACAACCTAATATAATAGATGAAAATGTTAAACAAGAAATACCTGATGAAACACAGGGGAAAATTGAGTCAGAAATTGCACCAGCTGATAATAAGATAAATCTAGATACTACTCAAAATGTAAAAAATGAATCAAGTGTAATTAACAAAAAAAATGAAGTGAAAAATGAAACAAAGGTCTCAGAAGAGAAGCCAGTAAATAAAACAACTAATTCAGTAGAAACATCTATGAGTCAAATTGAAAATTCAGAAGTTGATTATGTAGAAAAAATAAAGAAAAATAATGATAAATTGGGGACAGTAGGAAGACTATATATACCATCTGTAAATTTAAATGTTGGCGTTAATCATGCACAGGCTTTTGGCGGCGAAACATATACAGCACAAGAGGTTGTTGATAAAAAAGATAGTGCTGCTTATTATAGAGCAGTTGGTAAGTATACAATAGCAGATCATAATTATCAAGGATTTGATAAAATAAACAATGTTAAAGTTGGAGATAAAGCTTATATAAAAAATGTTGATGGAACAATTACTACTTTAGTTGCTAGAGCAAGGTTTCTTGGAAAGAACTTAAGTTATGATTTAGTTGATAATAACGGAAGCAGTGTTTACGATATGTCTGGAGATATAATAATGTATACTTGTTATAAAAATTCTAAAAGTACTATAATGATAACCCTATGGGATATTGAAAAAAATTAGATTTTACAATTTTAAAAAATAGTGTTATAATCGGTAAGTCGAGCAGAAAAGAGCGTAAGTCCAGATATGGAAAATGTACGCTTCTTTTTTTCGGAAGAAAGGGTGTAAATTTATGAATAAAAAGTTAGACTTGGGTAAAGATAATATAAATAAATTGCTTTTATCATTTGCGATACCTTGTGTAATAAGTATGTTAATAAATTCAGTTTATAATATTGTCGACCAAATATTTATTGGAAAAGGAGTTGGAACAGTTGGTAATGCGGCAACCAATGTAATTTTTCCGTTAGTTATAATTTATGGTGCTGTTGCATCAATAATTGGTAATGGCACAAGTGCAAATCTTTCGCTAAAATTAGGTGAGGGGAAAAAAGATGATGCTAAAAAGACTCTAGGTAGTGCTATAACAATATCAGTAATAGTAGCGATCCTTTTAGGTGCTGTATCCTATTTTGCTTTGCCAATTTTAGTTAAGTTATTTGGTAGTACAGAAACAGTGTATCCGTATGCATTGGCTTATGGAAAGATTATTGCATTAGGGTCACCATTTGTAATTATATATTCAGCTCTATCAAATATAATAAGAGCAGATGGTTCTCCTAAATATTCAATGATTATGTTAGTTATAGGAGCTATCTTGAATATTATATTAGATCCAATATTTATTTTTGGATTCAATATGGGAGTAGAAGGAGGAGCTATAGCAACTGTTATTGGTCAAGTTGTATCATGTATAATTGCATTAGCTTATATTCCTAAAATCAAAAGTGTTAAGTTGGAGAAGAAGGATTTTAAACCAAATAAATCAATATTTAGAATACTTGGTTTAGGATTATCTAGTTTTATAACACAGATGACTGTTTTAGTATTATTTGTCTTTATGAATAATATGTTAACTAGGTTAGGGGCTAATACAAAATTTGGTTCTGATATACCATTATCTGTATATGGAATAATTTCTAAGGTAAATAGTTTATATATTTCTTCAATATTAGGAATTGCTATTGGAGCACAGCCTATTATAGGATTTAATTATGGAGCAGGTAATAAGAAAAGAGTACAAGAGGCATTAAGAAAAGTTTTAATAACTAACTTTATAATTGGTATTATGTTTAACTTAATGTTTGTATTATTTCCTAAGCAATTAGTTAGTTTATTTATAACAACTGGTGATGCTAATTATGAACTATTTATAGAATTTGCAGTTCTAACATGTCGTTCATTTATGTTAATTATGGGACTTAATGCTTTAGAGATTACGACAAGTATAGTTGTTCAATCACTTGGTAATATTTTTAAAGCTACAATGGTTTCTTTTACAAGACAAATAATTCTATTTATTCCTATTGCTTGTTTATTAGGCTTGGTATTTAATAAAGGCATTTATGGAGTTTTATATGCTGGTCCTATTGCTGATATATTATGCTTTATAGTATGTATATTTATTTTTGGATCAGAGTACTTAAAGTTAAGTAAAGAACATAGTAACAAAGAAACTATTGAGACAAAGAAATTGGAAAATACATATAATGGTCCAAAAATAGTGGTGACAATATCAAGAGAATATGGATCAGGTGGAAGATATGTTGGTGAATTATTAGCAAAAAGTCTTGGAATTAATTTTTATGATAAAGAATTAATTTCATTAGCTGCCAAAGAATCAGGTTTATCAGAAGAATATATTAGTAAAACGGAACAAAAGAAAAATTCTAATTATACTGGAAATAATGATGATAGATTATTTCTTGCTGAAGCTAAGGTAATTAAAGATTTAGTAAAAAAAGAATCTTGTGTTATTGTTGGAAGATGTGCTGATTATATTTTAAAAGATAACAAAAATGTAATAAGTATCTTCTTATATAGCGATGATGAATCTAAAGTAAAAAGAGCTATTAAATATTATGGTTTAGATAAAGAAAAGGCTTTGAAAGAAATAAATAAAATAAATAAGGCTAGAGCTAAACATTATAAATTTTATACGAATAGAGATTGGTATGATTTAGAAAATTACGATTTAATGTTAAATGTAGATAAAAAAGGTGTTGAAGAAACAGCACATATTATAGAAGATATAATTTTAAAGAGAAAAATAGATAAATAAAGAATGCATAATGTAAAAGATGCATTCTTTTTTTAAAATTTACACAATTGAAAATAAGTGATATGATTATAATAGAGGTGTAGGTTTATGAATCCAGAAAACAATAATTTTAATCCAAACTTTAATAAGAAACCTGATAGACCTGCACAACCAGTAAAAAATAAATTCTTTAATTTTGATATGAATAGTAATAATAATGATGTTGGTGCAACTGCTAGTAGTGGAACTAGTAATGTAATAAGCTGGGGAGTTGGGAAGAAAGATGTAACTTCTTTTAGTAATCAAAATGGCAATTTAAAACAAGCGAGTTCTATTGAAAGTTTAGAAGATTATGGGGTTAATCAAGTTAATGGTGATATATTTAACGATGGGAATATAGAAACGTTAGACGAATTTCCTAATAATAGAAATAATTTCAATAATGGTAATCAGTTTTTTTCACAATCAAATAATCAATTTAATAGTCAAAGTAATTTCAATAATAGTGAATCATTACAAATGCCTAAATTAAATAATAGTATTACTGAAAGGCAAAATAATAATTTTAATCAGTTTAATAATCCTAACGTTATGAATCAATTTAATGGTCCAAGTAGTCCTATTTTTGCAGAGGCTCAAAATTCATCTAATCAAATGCAAAATAATCAGAATAATCAGCAAGGACTAGGCCAACAGGTAATGCAACAACAAACATCTAATAATCAAAGTGTTCAAAATTCAGGATGGCAGAATGGAATTGGGACGACAAGTCCTCAAGGTACAGAATGGGTGAATAATCAACCTCTTAGTGCAGCTTCTTTAGGAGGAGCTTCAATGAATGCTGAAAATCAACCTAAAGATGTTGTTGAGCAATCGAGATTTTTTAACGCAAATATTAATAATGAAATACAAAGTAAACAAAATAATGTAGCACAAATGCCGATGCAATATGGAAATGGTGTAGGAATTATGCTAGATGCTCCACCTCCTGTATTTGACGAATTATCTGCGTTAAAGCAATTTGTAGGAAATGATTTTACAAAGTTATCCATGTCAATATTTTCATTTTCATCATTTATCTTTGGAAGTTTAATATTTTTGCATAGAAAAATGTATATATTAGGTGTTATATTAACTTTAATAGAGTTTGGAATAAGTTTCTTTGTACCACTTAAATACGCAATAGTAGCTATTTTAGTTATTCATGTTATACTGGCTTTAATGGTAAATCCTATGTATATAAAATATTCAAAGAAAAAAGTAAAAGCAATCTTAAGTGATAAAAATAATATGAAGAAGAACCAAGTTGAAATTGATAATTTGTGTAAGAAAAAAGGCAAAAATAATTTGTTGCTAGCTATAATTATATATATGATTTGTGGGGGATTGATGTTTGCTATTTCTTCTGCTACGAATATAAGTGAGATTATAAAAAGTAGTTTAGGTTCTATTACTAGTAAAATTGGCAATGATGATAAAAGTAATGAAGAGGAAGAAAATAAAGAGAAAGCTTTCGACATTGAAGATTATATTAATATAACTATGCCAGAAGTGTTTATAAAAGCGGATAATGATACTTATTCTTATGTTTATGTTACTGATGATTCTAAAGATAATAGTAGTTGTGAAGTATCAATTGATAGAATCAAAAATGTAGATGATGTGGAGGATTATGCAAATAAATTAAGGGACAGGTATAATATTGTAGAGAGTGTTGGAATGAATAATATAAATGATATCATGTGGTATACACTTGTTCATAAAAATGATAAAAATAAGGTATATTATAGAGTTGCAAAATTACAAGATATTTCGATAATGTTAGAATATAAAATTGGTTCGGAAGCCGATTCTAGTATTTGTGAAACACACTATAGTAATATTGTTAGTTCAATTAAAGTTAAAGAAAACTGATTGGTTTTCTTTATTTTTTTATCCGAGGTCCTTAAAAAATAGCCTTGATATATATACCTACATATATTATAATTAAATAAGATAGTATATGATATAGTAGTTTAAAAAAATATTAGAAGTTTGGTAGTGATAGTATGAAAAATAAGAAATTATGTGAATTTTTTCGCGTGTTTAATAAAAGCAATAGAAAAGTATTGTTATTGTTGATTCCTATATTAATATTTGGTTTGTTTGTTGTCTTTTCTTTTGCTGTGAGTTTATTATATGAAAAAGAAGTTAAAAGTATTTCTTTTAGTTCGTTAGGTTATGATTCTGATCAAGGTGGTAGTGTTTTTGTAAAAAAATCTGCTGAATGGACTGGATTACATGAAGCAACAATAGAAATTAAAGTTAATACAAAACCTGCATTAAAAGATGTTGATAGAGATATTATATTAGTTCTAGATACATCAGAGAGTATGACAGAAGAACGAATTGAAGAGATTAAAGCTGGAGTGCGTAGTGTTTCTAATGAAATATTTAAAAACGAAAACGATCGTTTAGCGATTATTTCTTTTAATACTAATTCTACTATTAATACAGGCTTTACGAGAGATGCATCTTTAGTTGAAAAAATAATTGAGAATATGTCTTATAAAGGTGCTACAAATTATTATCTTGCTTTAAAGGATGTTGAAACTTTACTAAAAGATTATCAAGTTCAAAATAATAGAGAACTTTATCTGGTGTTTATTACAGATGGTTATCCAACCGAAGGAAAAGGGCTTTATGAAGCACAGTATAAAATGTTGAAACAAGAACATCCTTATATGATTTCGACTGCTATTCAATATGAGCTAGGTAGTGAAGTGATTTCCCCACTAGTTAACATAAGTGATTATCAATATTCTGCGTCAACTAATGGCTTGGTTAGTGCTTTGATGACTGTAGTAAGATCTTCTTATTATTATACTAGTTTTACATTGGAAGATGTTATTAATAAAGACTATTTTCAAATTAATAGTGTTGATGATATTTCTGTACAATATGGTTCTGTTAAGATAGTTGATGACAATGGTTCGCAAAAAGTCGTTTGGGAGTTCCCTGATAGAAAGCTTAAAACTGGAAGTTCTGTTAAAATGAAGATTAAGGTTAAAGTAAAAGAAGACTATCAAGATGTTAAAGGATACTTTCCAACAAATAGTGGAACTTCAGTAAATGCTACATCAAATGCTTTTACAACAGTTGTGGCTGATACTAAAGATACTCCAGTTTTAAAGTCTTGGTACGATGTGACTTATTATTCAAATGATCCTTGTAATATTAATCTTGAAAAAACAGTTTATCATTTTCCTTTTTCAAGTGTTTATATACCTAATGATGTGTCGATTCCTAATGATAAAAAATTGTGTGGTGATTATCAATTTAAAAATTGGAGAGCAGAAGACGATACTATTAAATTTGTAGGTGATGATACTTTCATAATGCCTTTAGAAGATATTGTAATTAATGGGACTTGGACATCATTATCAATAGGTAAGAGTATGGATGGAACAATAAAAACGAGGTCAACTTTTTATGAGATATTATCAGAAAAAGCAACTATGGATAATGTTAGTAGTACATATGTCTCTTCTGAAGGAATAAATTTTAATAATATTTCTTCTTCTACTAATGGTCAAGGATTATATACTTATAGTTCAACATCAGGAAATACTTATCCAATTCAATATTATCGTGGAGATGTAAATGATAATAATGTTTTATTTGGCGGCTTTTGTTGGAAGATAGTTAGAACGACTGATGCTGGAGGAGTTAAATTAATATATAATGGCTTGCCTTCAGGCAATAATTGTACAGCTACAACAGGTGCTTCAACGATTGCTACAAGTTCTGGTATATATAATTCTGCTACTTCTGATGATGTTGGTTCTTTAGCTATGGCTGGGTATGTGTATGGAAAACAGTACAACACAGAACAAATAGAACTTGGTTTTAAAAATTGGGGAAATGCTGTTGGTATAGTACAAACTCAAACAAGCAATAGTAATTATTTTACAACTCCGTTTTATTATAGTGATGATTATAGAACTTTTGATAAGTCTAGTGGAGTAAAATCTTTTAAATTGGATGGTACGACTTACTTAGACGTTGCTTCTAAAGATTTAATTGGAAAATATACTGTTTTTAATTCGGATTTGGCAACAGCTCCAAGTTCAGGGTATTTGTCTTATGTTATTGATGTTGATCTAGATACTAAAACGATTTATTATGTAAGATTTAATAGAGATAATAATGATGAAGCGGTTGCCCATGGCATGAAATTGTACGATTATTTTTACAATAAAGCATGGTATTATAGTAATGATGTAACATACGAAAATGGTGTATATACTCTTGTAGATCCTGTCCCTTTAAAACCAGCTCAATATGGTGATAATATTGATGTTGTAAAAAATAAATATCATTATACATGTATGAATTCTGAAAAAACATGTAGTTCTGTAAAATATATCTTTCATGATTCTGAACAATTTATGACTGCATATTATATAACTTTAACTGATGGCGATAAGATTGAAGATGCTGTTGCAAATATGATTACTAATTCATCAAATGCAACCTCATCAGATATAAAGAAAGCTGTTGATTCATGGTATCAATCTAATATGACTTCTTATACATATATGCTTGAGGATACAGTATGGTGTAATGATAGAGGAATAAGTACTGATGAACAATATGCTGGTTGGTTAAAAGATGGAAATTCTACAGAGTATCTTCATTTTAATGGTGCAAAGAACTCTACTAATTCGTTTATTCTTAACGAAGAAAGCACTTGCTCAAGTAATGATAAACTTACTGTGAGTTCAGGAAGGTTAGATTATCCTGTTGGATTAATTACTGTAAATGAAGCTAGATTTGCTGGAGCTAAATATGAAACCAAAAATACAAGTTATTATTTGTATAATGGTCAAGATTATTGGACTATGACACCAAATCGTTTTAATAATACGATTCCATATATTAATTTAATCTTGAGTACTGGTAGTGTATTCCGTCCATTATCATCAGGAACATCTAGTAAATCGCTTAGTCAAAGTTATGGTATTCGTCCAATGGTTTCACTTAAACCAGGTGTATTCCTTACAGATGGTGATGGAACATCGACCAATCCATACGTTATAGAGATGGAATAGGAGGTGTTCAGATATGAAGAAAAGTTTAAATTATAAGAAAATATTTATGATATTTGGGGGATTATGTGTTTT